>Ga0224528_1000028_pt1 | contig 120314 bp, 149 predicted proteins | sample CBST25metaG_2_FD_179888 | JGI IMG/M metagenome (GOLD analysis project Ga0224528, IMG submission 179888) | Peat soil microbial communities from Stordalen Mire, Sweden - C.B.S.T25 | ecosystem: Environmental > Terrestrial > Soil > Wetlands > Peat | place: Sweden: Norrbotten County, Stordalen Mire...
TGCAACTTGGGCCAATCCGCTCATGCTTTTACCTCGTTAACAAAACAGTGATGGCTACAGCATTGGTTAACGTAACCACTTGCACACGCACAAACTTTGCCCAGAAAGATGGCAATTCGATCCGGCCAACATAGGAAGCATTCAATCCGCTAGTCAACGTGGCAAGCGTGACATAGTGTGCATTGTCGTCTGTATCAGATGTTTGAACATCTACTTCAAACGCTCCTGGATTAGCACCAAATGCAAATTCCAGCGACATGCCCCACGGATAAAATGCGCCGCGCTCCCGGCGAAGCTGGTAGGCAATGCTGGCCGTACCGTTTGCCACGGTTTCGTTTTGGAAGAGAAACGCTTGGCGATTCTCGTAAAGAAGTTGCGCTCTTGCTGTTCCTGCATAACCTGGCATTACCAACCTCCTGCAAAACTCAGTACAATAGAAAAGCGGTTGAACACCGCAATCTCATTCGAGGTGAGATCATGGCCAAGTTTCGCGTCGAGCGCGAACCTGTTGTTCAACCGCTCGACGAGTCTATCAAACTTATTCCTCTCACAAGAGGAAAAATTGCCATCGTCGATGCCGACAATTACGACTGGCTGATGAAATGGAACTGGAGCCTCACCGGGAGCATTGCCAAGGACAACTTTTACGCTTCCCGCATGATTGTTCGGAAGAAAAAATGGATTCCCATCTGGATGCACCGAGTAGTCATAGGCGCGCGTCAGGGCGAAATCGTTGACCATATTAATGGCGACACTCTTGACAACCGCCGTGCCAACCTTCGCAAGTGCACGACATCTCAAAATGCCCAGAATCACAAAATTCTTTCCTCCAATACTTCTGGTGTGTCCGGGGTCACATGGCACAAAAGAGACCACCTCTGGCAAGTTGCGATTCGTGACCGAGGCAAGCGAATATACATCGGCTTTTTCAAGGAAAAAGAACGCGCAATCCAGGAACACGAAGAAGCGATTAAAAAATTCCACAAAGAATTTGCGCGACTTAACCATTCCAACCCCCAATGTTAAGACCGCCTTCCACCGTCGAGTACGGCTCACCAAACGCCGATGGGAATCTCTGCATCTTCGTGAAGTACAAATCGACAAGGTTCTTGTCCATCACGCGAATGATTCTCAAGCGATCACTGTATTCTGCTCGTGCGGCCTGCGTAAGGAATTGCCAGTTCGCGCCGGCTCCACGCTCCATCTCGTCGCCCTTTTGCGATTCCTTCCAGAGATAGAGCATCTCGTAGGCGCGCAACTTCACCAGCTCTTCCGTCAGCGGAAATGGCAGCGTGTCGGAGTTCTTGACCAGTGCAGGCCAATTGACTTGGCAACCAAAGGTGTACGGTAATTGCGAGATCGGATGCGGCCACAGTTCATAAAGCATCTGACCCAACGTTGCCGATCCTGGTCGGGTGTCTTGGGCATAAGGGATAACGTAAAGCGGCTCGTCGAAATCGGTTCGCTCCGCGTCTTCGTTTGCCAAATCGATCTCTGTCTTGCTCCACCAGTCCAGTTGGTTGTTATTGGTGGTATCGCGAACGTTGTACCAACGTTTGAAACCAGCCGGTGCCGGGTAGTATGCCTGGTAGGCCATGTAGGTTCCATTGGTCTGCGCCGGTTCCATCCACGGTCGATCAATCGTCAGCACCACTGCCGAAGTGTTCGTTGAATCCAACGAAATGATGGAATAAAGCGAATAGTAAGGAACGCGGATCTGGTACTGCGTGATCAGCGGAGGATTGGTAATCGTGGCCAGCCACGCGGCCGAGGCAATGGCGTCACCGGTGATCGTATTCGTGAAGGGAGTAACCGTGATCGTTCCGGGGCTGAGAAACGTGTTAGTTGGTGCGCCAAGCAACGACGGCGTCAACCACCCACCTGTCTGCAATTGGAAACTCCAGACGTTTTCATCCTGAATCGCGGCAAATGATTCATTGAGTTTTGTCTTGACAAGTCCAAGGTTACATCCCGGGATTCCAAGCAACTCCTGGATCATGTTAACGAAGGCCATAATTCACCTCCGTTGACATAGAATAAAAACCAGTTAAAGATAGCTTCCAAGTGGATAGGAGCTTCCGATGAAACGCCACCTGAAAAGAAGCGAAATTATTCAACCGGTTGACGAATCCATTAAGTTGATTCCTTTGACGAAAGGACAAGTTGTCATCGTCGATGCCGTCAACTACGACTGGCTGAATCAATGGAATTGGTGTGCAATGTTTGTTCGTCGAAGGAACTGCTACTACGCCATCCGCAGAGAAGAAAATCGCAATATCTTCATGCACAAGATGATTTTGCAAACTGACAAAGATGTCGATCATCGCGACAGAAACACGCTTAATAATCGCCGGTACAATTTGCGCGAATCGACGCGATCCTGCAACATTGCCAATCGAGCTAAACAATCCAACAACACCAGCGGATACAAGGGTGCATATTACAACAATAAAAGACATTGTTGGTTCTCTTCGATTCAAGTGATGGGCAAGAGTAAATACCTGGGAAGATTTGCAGACAAGGAATCCGCAGCACGTGCGTACGATAAAGCTGCGCGCAAAAATTTCGGCGAATTTGCTTGCTGCAATTTTGCCTAGCATGTTTCACTCCTATTTTCTTGAAGTCCGCTTTGCCGTTCTCTTCGTTCCGCGCTTGGCACGTGTTCTGGCCGGTGCCGCAAAGCTACGAACCGTAATCTCTCTGCGAATGCGGCTTTTGTTGCCACGCGACTTGGAACGTTCCGGGCCATACAAAGCGCCAAAGCCTTTTTCGGCCTTTACGTCCTTTGTCTCTGTGTAAGGCCGCTTGGCACCGGCTTCGGACAGTTGGTGATATGCGCCGCGTTTGAACCGCCGCCTGCCGTGAAGAACCAATTCCGTGCTTTTTGATTCCGCCATTCCCCCTCCTAATCGCCAGACGACAAATCAACATCTCAAAAAGTTCTCTTACCAAAACGCCCCCTGCGAGTCGTCCCCGCAAGAGGCGTTTGGTTTGTCTTCGGGAGAGAAGACCCTGTTAAAACTGTCCGACGAACGCAGAAACCACAAAAGTCTTCGTAGACAAATTCGTGGCGATTGGCGCAGTTGGAGTGGCTGCGGTGTAGTAGAAGCAACTCCATGTCGCGCGCGGTCCAGTGGCATTCGGAAACGCCACCAGAAACGTTGTTCCATCCGTCGATGAGCCTTGCAGAATCGCGTCGATGTAGTAGCTGGGCAGAGCTAGAGTAATCGGATCTCCCACTGTGCTCGACGAAAGCACTGGCCCGACTCCACTGCCAACAAAGATTGCGCGCCGACCTACAAAATCCGGATAGAGCGGACCGCCGCCACCGCCTTTACCCATTGCTGTGAGAACCATGGTTGCTCCTTGCTGCAATTACTTGATGGCAATGTGCAGGGACGAGCATCGCTGCCCGTCCCCAACCGTAATTAGTCCTGAACCACCGGCACGTACTGCATCTCGATCTTGAACAAGATGCTGTTGGCTGGCGCATCCAAAGCCTGCCCAATGGTGTAGCCAATCGGGCTTCCAGCTGCCGCCCGTGTAACTACGAGTCCGTTATTTGCCGGCGTCGCATCGACCAAAGCAGCAGTGGTTGTAGTTCCTACGCCAGACGTTGCCAGAACTGTCGCTGTGCCAAGTTCCTGAATAAATCCGTAGTTTCCAGGAGTGATTGAATTCAGGAAAACCACTGGACGAACTGGAACAGCCGTACCAGCAGCAACCTGATCCGCACTCGTCACCAGATTCGGCGTGGTACTCAACTGTGCCGCCACCGTTCCAACCGTGCCACCAGTGACAAGCGTGAAAGTCGGCACCGAAACATAGCCGTAGCCGCCCTGCAGCACCGTCACCGAAGTCACCGTCCCAGCAGAGCCGACAACTACCTGAATCAAGGCACCGCTTCCCCCGCCGCTACCCGCCGTGGCTGCGACGTTATAGGTCCCAGCCGTCTGGCCAGAACCTGCGGTGAGAATCACGACCGACTGCACAGTGGTACCAGCGCGCAGATAGCCGACAGTGCCGGTCTTGACGTTGGCCGCAGTTGCGCCCGAGTCAACCTGCACAAAGCGGTAACGACCAGCGAACAGAGTGCCATTGGTCGTATACGATCCCTGGAACGCTTCTTGATTAGTGGCATCGAAGAAGTCGCCAAGATTCAGGCCGCCTGCCGCGAACGGCTGGCCGGTACGGACGTCAGTAAGCGCGGTCGGCGAGGTAAAGTTTCCGTTATTCCACGCTAACCAAGTAGGTACAATTGGCTGAAATGGCATTCCATCCTCCTATGCCGTAAATCCAAACGCGTAATTGGAATGACGCGGCTGCACGTTGTACAGATTGATACCCAACCGCATAAACAAAGCGTCGATGCTCACGTTGTTCGGCATCGGGGCGCGACGAAGGCCAAAGTTCCAGCCCTTTTTGTTGGTCGGCCGAATCTTGAAGCTCTCCGGCTCCAAGAAGTACAAAACTTCCGAAGGCTGAATCGTGGTGAGCGAAGGCAGACCGGAACCAGTCGGCGAGACAGTAACGGCCGCGCCGTTTTTGGTGAACTGCGGAGTCGTAAACGTTACGGTTGTCGTGCTCGATCCAACGCCATCAGCAAGGTTCGTATTGCCAGCCGCACCGTTTGCCGGAGCCAACTCAATGAAGTTCTGAGCCTGCGCCGAAGGAGCCAGCGGGTCAGCGTAAATGTCCACGCCGTTGAAGTTCAAACCATCCCACTTGATGTCGTGGCGAGTGTTCGAAATATCGCGGCGCTGCGCATCGAGCGCAACGGCAATGGCCTTGAATCCGAAAACGTTGGTGATACCCAGCGTCGGATTGCCGCCCGTCACCTTGCACTGCGACCACAACTGCATCAAGGCAGCAAAATCAATCTGCCCCGTGCCACCTGTCGAGGTGCCCAGGTAAAGCGGCGTCGAGTTCAGCGCGGTTCCGATGTTTCCGTTGCGCGCCTGTCCACCGTAGTTCGCGTAGATGTTGCCATACACGGACGGATCGATGCCGTTATTCAGAGCTTCATCCAGACCGTTGATGGTCTTGATGCGATTGTCCTGAATCGTCGCGGCAGAGGCTTGGCCGTGGCGGAACGAATCCATCTCCTGCATGGTGTTCATGGTCATCACCATGGCTTCCATGTAGAGCTGGTATTCGTCGACAATCTTCGACGGACCGGAGTTAATCACACCACCGGTGCCGGAACCGTCATCCATCTCCCAGTCGTCCAGCGGATACCAAGTGGCATACGCCTTCGGCAGGAATTTGATGCCGGTGTTGATCTGCTGGCGAGTCACGGTAACAGTCTGGCCGGGATTCACCGCAGCGCCCTGAGTGCGCCCGTAGAGAATGCCTTCCATCATGCCCGCGCCGCCCAGGAATTCATCCCACACACCGGCTCGGCGGAGCTTCGCCTGGAAAGGAGTGTCCACGAACAAGTTGTTGAATACTACATTCTTGCGGACACTTTCCAAGTTAGATGCGTCAATTTCGTTATACAATGGGTCCGTAGGCATATCTGGTTTCCTTTCAGCGACTTACGCTGCATTCTCCGTTTCGAGAACTTTCGATTGCTCAAACAAAAATGGCCCAAGCCATTTCTGGGCTTGAGCCATTGCTGATTCCCTCGAAAGGGGGGCATGCGTCTCGACTGATCTTCACGTCTTCAAACTGCAAAAATTACGCTGCGGTAGACTCAGAAACTTCCTGCCGAATCGCCTGCGATGTTGCCTGCCGGCGCTGCGATTCATTCAAGTTCAACGGATCAGGACGCTCGTTGGCCTTCACAGCACGTGCCACATCAGCAAAGCGAGAAGGCTGCGCAATCCGCACATCCGGATTCGATCCAATCTTTTCGGCCCACTTGCGATCTGTTTCTTCAATCGCCTTCTGCCGCGCTTCTTCCGCTTCCTTCAGCTTTGCTTCAAAAGGTGCCGAAGCTTCCAGCCGAACCTTTGCGTCGTGCTCTTCCTGCGACTTGCGCTGAATCTCAGCCTGCTTGCCGGCAAAGTCGTACTTCCGTGCCACGTAATCGCGGAACGGCAACCGGGAGTTGCTGGCTTCTTCTGAGAGTTTGTCGAAGGAATCGGGAAGGAACTGTCCACCGCTCAATCGCTGGTATTCCTGCATGGCCCAGCCGACATTGCTAATTCCGGCACCCAGGCGCTGATCGATGGCTTCCATCGTGAACGTTGGGCTACCAGGCGTTCCACCCTGCGCACCGGCCACATAGCGGCCTTGTGCATCGCGCTGCTGGTTTGCTGCCTGTGCTTCCTGCGGCTTGTAATTCGGCGCTTCTGTCGGAACAAATCCGGCGGAGCGTGCGGCTTCATTCTGCGCACGATAGAAAGCGGCTTGCGCTTCCAAATTCGCCTTTTCGGTTCCCCAATTGTTCAATGCCGGCGCAATCTCTTTGTCGTAAAATTCTGCGTTGGAACGCTGAGCAACTTCGGCCGCTTCTTTTGCTTCTGCCGCAGCCTTTCGTTCCTGTTCAGCTTTTTCGATAGCCTGCTGTGCTGCCTGGCGCTCTTGCTCTGCCTTTGCGGCAGATTCTTGGGCCTTGGTGGCAGATTCCTGAGCAGTCTTCCGTTCCTGTTCCGCAGTAGTCAGGACTCCGGTGAATGCAGTAATCGCCTTTGCATCGAGTGCAGCGATCTGCTCGTCGTTCAATCCGGATTGCTTCAAAATTTCGTTTACTGTCGGCATGTCACTTGTTCTCCCGAAGCGTTAGTATTGCGGTTGCTGACCCATCGGTGTTGGCTGTGGCGGACTTACCAAAGCCGTTTGCATCTCTTGAATTCCCTGCGATACCTTTTCCGCACCAGAGGCAAGACGCGGATCGGAGGCAGCCATTTGCTTGGCTGTCTGATACCAACGTGCGAGCAACATCTGCATTGGATTGGCAGGAGCTTGCGAAGGAGCACCTTGCTGCGGGGCATTTTGGTCAGGTGCGCCTTGCGGCTGAGCGCCAGCTCCTTGATCGGGAGGCGGTGTACCTGCACCTTGTCCTTGGTCCTGCGGCATTGGTTGTGCACTTGTAGCCATTACTGGAATCTCCTTGAGCGAGATTCCCCAACGGCAGCATAGCTACCGTTGGGGAAAAGGTAACTACGCCTTGATGGCGCTGCGCTTGCCGCGGCCCTTGCGACCACGACTCTTGCGGCCCTTCTTCAGATGGCTTGCCTTCATTGCACTAGCCTTGCGACGTTTTGCCATGATGTTTTCCTCCTTGGTGTGAAATAGAAATGGCCCAAGGCCATTTCTGGTCTTGAGCCATTGCTGATTCCCCAAGGAGGGGGGGCATGCCGCTCAAAAGATTCTGTTAGAGCTATAAGCCGAATTCTTTTTCGCGTCAAGTGTTATTTTTACAAAATCGTTTCGTCTACATCCAGAATCTTACGAATCTCTTCCGCTTGTGCATCAGAAATCTTAGTGCGCTGTTCGAGATTTACTCCCTGCACAGAACCCTGGTTATACTGAACAACCATCTTTCCGGTTGTTCTTGTAGCTTGGAGTAACTCGTCGGTCTGCTGAATATCGGCAGGTAATTCGACGCTTACTTCGGTCAAATAGTAGTCTTTTTGAACCTTGATTTGGACTGCCATGTCTTCTCCTTAGCTTTCGCTTACTACCGTGCGCGGTTCTCCACCTTGCGCGCCTTTTTGCTTGATCTTGGGCGGCTTTCCTCCGCTCGATGGCCGACCGCCACCAGCGCCCTTGCCACCGCCGCCGCCCTTACCACCGCCCTTACCACCGCCACCTTCTTCTGGTGGCTGAATTCCGAGCTGCTTCATAAACTGCTGTGCCGCAGCAGCCGCAAGAATCTTCAGCTTTTGCGATTCCAGCTCTTCGTTGAACCATTTTTCATGTTCGGTATTTCCCTGCACCTCGCCATAGTTGGGGATATCGAGGTTCTTCATCACCGTCGACCAAGAAATCGGCGCACCACCACGCTTCAGTTGCAGCATCATCAATTGACGTTGCATCTGCGTCACCTTCAACAGCGTGCTCGGCACCGATACCAACCGAATCTGCTTGGCAAACCAACGCGCACGCGTCAGCTGGTTGTAATGCGATGGATCTTCGGGAAAATTACCGCTGATCATCTCGTCGGGCATGTGGCTCGGAACCAGATCGTCTGGATTAAAGTCAAAAACCTCTCGTGCAATGCTGTCTGGTCCCACATACTCCATGATTCGTCCGACGTTGAACCATTGCAGGATCAGGAATTTCATGCGGTAACCAACCGCCTTATTGCCTTTTTCAATGCGTGCGGCAATGCCCTTTGCAATTGGGCCAATGGACTCCAGCATCTTGTCGGCCGTGTCATTGGCAATGTTCATCTTCATGTTCTGAAGATTGCCAAGATCCGTCAGGCCCAACTGCGACTGCTTGCACTCCTTCAAATACTTCAAAAACGTGAAATGCTCCGAGCTAACACGAACTTCTTCAGGAAGAATCGACTGAAGGATGTCTCTCGGCTTGCCGTCTACGCCGTAGCGCACGTCTTGCTCAAAGATGTCAAAATGCTCAATCTTTGCGCCGCCTGTGGCGGTGTGGTCATAACCGATCGGCGGATTCAACGTAATCGTGATTACGTCGTCTATCTTGCGCTCGATCTTGCGCGTCGTTGTTTCAATCGATGCCACATCACCTACTAAAGAACGTCCCAGAGGCTCCCAAGCCCAATCATCCACGGTGTACTGAATCACTGGAATCTTTCCATCCCAGTCAAAGCTTGGTCCGTCGTACATGGGCCGATCGAGTCCAGTGGAAGTAATGATGAGTCGCAGGTTCGGATACACGCGGCAATCTTCTACCGTCGCCGGTCGCATGTACGCCAAGCCGTTGCGCATGCCGCCAAAAATCATTTGGCCAACATAGGGAACTTTGTAGAACCAACTGGTGCCAACATCTCCCATTGGCAATTCATAACCGGTATTGTTGATTCGGAGGTCGCGAATAAACGTGTAGCGAATTTCGCAATAAAGATTGCCAAAACTCCGGTTTGGGCCACCATAGCGGAAGCGCTCGGCGTAATCCATCCGTCGCGCTTGAACCTGCGTTTTGTAACTACGCGGTCCAACTGTCTGCAATTGTCCCTGGAAAAGCGGGAAACGACCGTGAGCTTCTGCGATCGGCATGTAGTCGTAGACCGTGACGGCGTAAGCATCCTGCACGTCGTTGCTTCGAGGAATCTGAACAGGAACTACATCCAGCAGGCCCAACGCATCGAACACCATCTTGCGTTCGCCATAGCCATATTCGTCCGCGCGCACCTTTGGCCACAGATAACCGATACCGGTAACGCTGGCATACTGCAAAACTTTCAAAATCTGGAAAGGAAAATCGGATTCCAGGTAGACGCACTTTGATACCTTGGTCAGCATCTCTGCCATTTGCTTATATGCAGGGATATCCGACCCATATCCGGCAATTTCGCGCACTTCGGAAAGAGTTTCGCAGAACTTGCGGATGTCGTATTTCAGTTCATTGGTGACAAGAATTGACCGCGACTTATCTCTGAAGATGGCATCGAAAATGCGCATATTCGTGCCCAGGTTCTTGTAGCATGTCTGCCCTTCAAGAAACCCTTCACCTTCTTCGATTTGTTCCTCGACCCATCCAGCACGCGAACTCGGCGAGGATTCAAACTTTGGGCATTGCCAGCAGGTAGTTTCTAGCTCCATTGCGGTCAACCCTCGATTTCATTCAGTACGGCAAAATTTCCAAACAATTTCACCGCTGCCAGGTTGTACAACACAGCAGCTTCCTCGGGACTGCTACAGATTCCGAGATGATTGTTCTTCCCGTTGTGCTCAATCTGTGCTGCGAATTTCTTTCCTTTTTTTACTACGCCCCTATATCCCGTACTGCTTTTGTACTTGCGATTAGCTGCGTTTTGACTTGACGTTGCTACGCGCATTTCGGAACAGCGACAATCCAGTCCGTTCCCGTGGATGTGATCAACCTGAACGCCTTTGCTGACCCCCATAATTACGCGGTGCAACGAAACGTGTTTTCCATACTCCTCGCGCAATTCTTCCGTCGAAAGTGCTTCTGCATAAAACTTTTTCTTGCTTGGATGTAAATGCCAAAGAAATTGTGCCGCCAATTCCTTTTTGTCTGCATCGATAAGCGCTTCATGCCCATCGCCAAAAGGAATATGAACGACACCGTCGTCGTCAGTTATCCATGTCGCAGCAAACTCGGCCCGCTTTTTGCGGAAGTATTCTTTGCGTCCGCGAATTGTTTCCGGTTGAATCAAGCCTTCACCTGATAACTTCTATTGCGCATAGTAGGCAAAATTTGCCTACACGTCTACGCTAATTTCACATAGCGTAAGTTATGCGTAACCTATCGTCCTTTCTCATACGCTTCTGCATGCAGATAGCTTTCGCGCCGCATTTTTGTCTTGTCCGGTCGATTGCCATACGATTCCAAATGTTGGCGCAAGAAGTCACGGTTCAGGTTATTCCGTGCGTTTGCCATCTGGTGGCGCATGTAGCTGCGCAAGTTGGCGCGGATGGGTCCTTCAATCATTTCTCGCTGCTCGTCTTCCATCTGGTACTTGTAGGCTTCCCACTTACGCATCCGTTCCGACCACACTTCGGCTTCATGCATGGTGTTGCAGACAATCTTTTCGAAACCCGCTGGTGCCGGGAACTGTTCAGGAAGGCCCATACGGATTTCGCCGCGAGTTCCATCGTGCCAAAACACGATTTTGGTTGCTAACTGTGCGTTCAATCGAGACCTCCCACAGAAACCATGTTCGAAGAACATACGGCTTTGCTCAACGGAGGTGCTTTCTCCGTTGGCAATGCATAGCGCTTTTGCGATCTATCCGCAAGAATGTCGAAATCGTGCGCAGTAAAGAAAGATTGCGCCGCAGCACGCACGCGATCATCATGCTGACCGCTGCGATGCTCCAACTTGGAAACTCTGCCAGCCGCTGCATGCCGCTCCAGCGTTTTCAACTCTTCAATTAACCATCTGGATGTCGGGCGATACCAGCCACCATTCACAGCTTCCGTAAAGCGCGTCATCAGGATTGGCACACTCCATACGTTGGAATACCAGCCCTGTTTTTTGCCAGAATCATCCTTGATCTTTTTGCTGTCGTAGCGACGTGGAACGTGATGCCAATGGAAGCCCATCAGCTTCAACTGGTGCTGGCATGTATCACCTGGTCTTCCGATCTGCTCCACGCAAAACTTCACGCCACGTGGATCTTTTGCATTTTCGCCATACCAGGCGGCAATGCAAGCTGCAAATCCGACAACTTGTGCAGAGTTGATGCGGTTCGATACCAGCTCAGCCACCTGATAGTCATATTCATCGCCAAAACGGTTGCGCGTTACCGATACGCAGGTTCTGTCTTCATCCTCTTTGCCAAGACCATCTGCCGTGTCGATGCCGCAACTGTAGGTGTATCCAGGGTTGGGCTCTTCATATACCAGCAGCTTGTCAAAGGTTTCCAGCTCCACATCTTCGTCAATCGGAAGGAGAGGAACCAAAACCCAGTCATAGCGTTGTCCGCGATCCGATTTCCATGTCACGCGGATATGCGCTTTGTCGTAATCAATCAATGGCTCTGGTGGCTCAAAACCATCGTCGATGGAATCACCAGTAATGGCGTAGGCTTGCACCTGCTTCTTTCTTTCCTTGGTGTCGCCTTGCACTTCATAAATGTTGTCTTCGATCTCCTGAATCGTTTCCACATCGAACACGCTGTCATGCACACCTGTCAGCGCTTCATAGTCGTCAGCCGGCATCTGCGCAAGCCAAATCTTCTGACTGTGATTTTTGCAAGATTTGGCGTAATTGAATTCCCAAAACCACTGCTGCTCCAGCGGCATCCGCCAATCTTTTCCAACAATCCGTGACAAAAACGGCGTATTGCGAATGTAGGACTCGGCACGGATCACATGCTTGCGCGTTGCTTCCATGCGCTTCTTGTAAAAGTCTTCTGGAACCGGGAACTGACGAATCCATGCCTTTTCAGGGTAAAGATCCGTCGCCATTGCCCAAGGAATAAATACAGGGCAAAGATCATGCAATCCTTTGGGGAAGTCTTCTTTCGCAGCGCGCCACGTCTCGGCCAACCAGCCGGTGTTTCCACCACCTGTGCCTTCAAACACCATGAAGAGGTTGGGAGTGGCGTGCGTGGCGCGCAACAGGCCTTCTTCAATCACCTTCTTAGGCTTGGGGATATCCGCCAACTCCGAAACGTGAATTAATGTGGGAGTCCAACCTTGCGCGATACCCGTTGCCTGCATACCAGATTGAATGGACAACACAGATCCGTTATCGAATGAGCCTTTGGGTCCACGGCGCGGCACCAGCCACCAGGGGCATTGGTTGTAGGCAATATCCAGGATGCGACCGATCAGCTCGGACTTATCCGACTGCACCGAGGCCATCACAGCCTGAGTGTGCGGAATGAACAACATCCTTTGAAGAAACTTCAGAGCGGTTTTTGTGGTGATGCCCACCTGCCGCGCTTTCAAAATCAAAAGGCGAATAGCAACTTGCTTTTCGTCGAAATCGGCGATTACGGAATCGAAAACTTCTTGCGATTTCCGGTTTTTGAATTTGAAAATCTCGCCGCCTTCGTTGCAGACGTAGGCGTAGCAATCGTCAAAGTAGTTGCTATCGAGGGCACACATCACCTGCTCGTTCTCTACCCACCGCCAAATTTCCTTTTGGCGCTTTTGCGTGATGGGACGCACAAGGGAGATATACGAGGACTTCGAGTTTGATTCGATTTTTACGATGGAATCGATGTAGTGCTTGAATTCTTCCACCTGGGCAAACGTATGAGGGGTAGGCATCCACCCCTCACGCGCGGCGAACTTGTCCAGGTTCTGTACGATAATCTTTTCGGAATACATCAGCCCTCATGAGCTAGCCCTTGACGGCGATCGTCTTGCTGGCTCTCTTACCGAGCTTCTTGACACGCGGCGTCATTTTCTTCGTTTCGCACAGCTTGCTTGAAACGCGCTTTGTTTTTGCCATGACGTTCCTCCTTGGAACTTACGATCCCGCCAACTTGGTTGTTGCGGGAGGGTTGCAATAGGCCGGAAAACAGAAATGGCCCAAGGCCATCTCTGGTCCTGAGCCATTGCTTGTTCCCGCTTGAGCGAGGGGCATGTGTCTCGGTAATTGCTTTACATTTATACCGAATTACATCTTGCGTCAAGCGTAACTTTTAGTTCTCCGAGCGTAACTGTCGGATCGGTACAAGCTTTTGCAATGTATCGCTGGGCGAGGGGAAGAGTTCATCAATGTCATCGTCAAGGCCAAAAACGCCCTTCTCTTCATGCTCTTCCTTTTCACTGTCACTGGCAGATCCAAACACTGCTTTCCCGATGAATGTTGGACCTTTGGGCGTGGGAAGGAAGCCAAGCGCCTGGTGGATCATCGTGCGATCCTTCTCGCCGCCGGCCAACTGGGCAAACTGGATTGTCTTTTTCATAATCATCGGATGAGAGCTGAGCGCGATCACCTTCACCGCATTCACGGAAGAAGCCTGAAGCGCAAACAAGATGGCACCAGTCAATCGTTGCAGATCGATTTTGGCAGAATAGGCGATCGCTTCCCAGGGCAACATCTTACGATCGCTTGTCGGGAGAGAGTCATATTTCCCCAAAAAAGCCGCAATCACTTCATCCTGAGCGCAAAAACGCATGGCGTTTAAAACAGTCGGCAACCCACCCTCGGCATTTTTAAACAGTGGGGTGATCTCCGGCAGGGACGCCATCACTTCCGGCTTGATCTTCAGGCGCCGCAGTGCTTCGTCCCTCCGTTTCATCCTCATCGAGAGCTTGGGCACTGGCAGCGGATCTTGGGTGGGTTTTAAGGAATTCCCGCTCGCGTTCGCCGATGTATTCTTCTTCCTCGGGGACCGTGAGCCAATCGTCAAGGGATTCGTCGCTGGCTCCCTGCTCTTCACGGATAAGGTCTTCTGTGGTGGGGACGCGAGAGTAAACAGCTTCGTGGACTTCTTTTCGTTCTGGCCATTGCTTGGCGAATTGTTTTTCTTGTGTGTCATGAATGCCTGTCAGTGCAGTTGCCATCTGTTCAAATGCCGCCACAAGTCGCTCTTCAAAGTCTTCTGTCATGGCTTCGGCTCCTCCACCCAATCGCCAGTTCCCTTGCCAAAGTCTGGCCGAACCAAGCGAGAACGCCATTCTCCGGTTTCTTCATCCAGGACAGACGGCAATGGTGGATCATTCAGCATCGCATCAAGCCGTGCGCGCAGGGTTGTTGGCGTTGTCCACAACCCTACTTCACTGTGCACTTCAAACAGCTGTCCATCACTGCGAAGGGCGCGAAGGAACTGAAAACGATGCGTGTCCACAGTGACTGGCTTCATCCATTCTGTCCGCAACCAACGCAGTTCGCTCATTGGTTTTCTCCTGAGGAACGTCTCCGTATTCTGGCCAAATTGGAGTCGATAGCTCTTCGATGGAGCTTGGAATGCTTGTTCCATCGAATGGAAGCTCAGGCGTCAAGTTTTGCACCAGGTGGTAGGGCTTTCCAAGCGTCGGGTTAGCGCAATTTCTGTGCTCGACCTGATCTGCCCAGAAAAGCCCTGCCTTGACGTGGCGATACTTGTGCGCCTTCAAAATGCGCTTATGGCACAGCCAGCAAGTCCGATGATGAACGGTCTCCAGGTGGAAAATCCCGATCAAGCGTTCAAACCAGGACTGTTTTTTCTCTCCCATTGCGCATCCTTACTTCTTCACCGGCAGTGCAGGCTTGGGCTGTTCCGGTTCCACGATAAAGTTCTGTGGATTCACGCGGTAGCCGGGATGGCTGGCAGCGAACTCTGTCAGGATGGTTTGTTCCTGCTGCAGCGCATCCTGCCACTGCTTCTGCACGTCCTGCTTGATCTTTTCGCAGCTCTGAAGAGCAATACGATCTGCGGTGCTCAGCTGCGGTACCTGATTCGGTTTCGGTGCCTGTTGCGCAAATGCCGGCGTCAATGCCAGCACGAAAATCGCCAACCAACGTTTCATTGTCTTCTCCTTTGAACTTTGCGCGGGCCAAAGGCAGGAATTCGAACCGACGACCCTCTCCGCAACAGGTGCGCCCACCTTTACACGGAGCCGCTCTACCACTGAGCTACTAAGGTCCGCGCGTTCCTCCGGGTACAAGGCCGGAGAACTTCGTTACGCCTGCTTCTGCTTTTTGGCGTAATGCCGTTTCTTCACGACGACGGCACCTTCCTCATTCTTGCCAAGGGTAGGCACGTCCTGGCCGCTGCGTTCGCGCACAACGTTGAGATGCGGTTCAAGCGCAATCTCAACATCGGCATCAACTTCTGTGTTGATGATTGGAGATTCTCCGTCTACGGGAAAGTCTTCGCTCGCCGGAGCACTGACATGGACGTCAACCTTGACTTCTGCTGTGTCGAGTCCGCGCAGATTCAGATGGACCTTGACTGATCCGTCGTAACCGCCTGTGTAGGCATCCATCTCGCGCAGATTGCAATCACCGCGCAGTTTTTCAGCGACTTGATCGAGCACGTCGTTGATAATCTCTTCTCCCGTCAAACCCTCTACGTAATCGTCTTCCACTGAAGCACCTCTCCTGATTTATTCCTTCGCGTCGCTCTTGCATCTCAAAAGAAACCAAAACTTCGCCATCTCCAGCATCCCAAGGAAGTGCGAATTTTCCAACTGGTTGGATGACCATGCCAAGTCGCCATTTTGCGTTTTGTAAATCACCACAATCTCTGTCGGCTCGTCGTTTCCAAAGTCTTCCATGCAATCGATCAGCACCTGGGTTGGGCTGCGTGGAGTTTTCTTTTCTTCTTCCACCCTATGCAGCCTCTTCATTGCTGTACTTCGCCTTGAGCGCCAAAAACTTTCTTAACGTATCAGGAAACGGAATTACCTTTCCTGCTTCGATCAGCTGCACCGTGCGCCGACTCAAGCCCAGCACTTCAGCCAGCTTGACCTGCGTAAACAGATGATCGTGACGAAACTTGCGCCACTCTTTCTGGCGAGCGTCTCGTTCTTGCAAATCTTCTTCGGTTGGCTTGGGTCTTGGCATTGTTTACGCTCCCTTGAGCACCCGCATTACTTCCATCTCCATAAATTGGCGGGAAACCAATTTCGTGTCAACGGTAATTTTGTGCCTACCACACATCCTGCCGAAATTGCGCCGGCCGACGAACGCGCTTTGCCGCGCGGTATCGCTGCATACTCTTCCGTCCCCGTCCGCCACGCATCAGATACCGCTGCAACGGAGTTTCCGCATAAAAATTGTCGCAAAGAAGCTTCAGCAACTTTGCCATTTTTGTCGGATTGGTCTTACGCAAAGCACACATAACTTCGCTTCCCCACTTTGCGCATAACCTACGCCAGTCTTGGTTTTCTGTCTACTGTGATTTTTCATTGCGCAAGGATTGCGCTCACTTAGCGAACTGTAACTGCATTCGCTAAAGCATCAGTGTAGATAAAGGCCAAAACCTTTATTTTTAAGTAGTGCGATTTTAGTGCGATTTACGTGATAATATGCATTCAGGAGATTTTATGGCACGCATGACAATTGCACTTCCCGCTGAGATTGTAAAAATCGTCAATGACACTGCCCAAAAAGAGTCGGTTCCAAAAACAGAGATCATTCGACGTATGTTCACTGTGTTGAAGGTAGCCCAGGAAGAAAAAGACAAGGGGAACTCTCTTGGAATCATCAACGGAGAGAAGGTTATTGCCCGCATTGTTGGTGTATAAACTTCATGGAAAATGAGAACAAAGAAAAACCGATCATCGTCGATCTTGGCCAACGCGAAGACGTGCCTCGTCCTGAACTCGATCCACAAAAGCTATTGTCTTTTGCGCAGCAAATCCTGATGGTTTTAGTCTTTTTAATGTTTCTGGCTTGCGGGGTTTTATTGCGTTGGCCCGGATCAAAAGAAGCTCAAACCATCTTTGAACAAGCAAGAACGATTCTCCCGCCAATGGTGACGCTTGTTCTTGGCTTTTACTTTGGCGGTCGTCATTCTCGATAATTTTTCAGAACAGGAATAGCCTGTATGTCTTGTTCATGCGGGCTATTCTTTATCACTATTCAGAAATTTTCAGGGCAAAAAAGCTGAGCATGGCTAATGTTGCGTCTATTCGGCGCACTGTAGAAGCTGTTTGATTGTTGCGCTTATCCAGCGCACTATGACTATCTTGCAACCTTTTTATAGCCAAAAAGCCGTGATGATTCTCGTGTTGCATCTACTCGATGCACTGAAACTGCCTTGTGACTTTGTGCTATTCCTTGACGCGTTGCGCTTTCTCGGCGCACTCATACGTCTATAAATATCCCTTGTGTATTATTGCGCTTATTCAGTGTATTGTTGCGCTTATCCAGCGCACTCCTACTTTGTCGCACATGTTGCATCTCTCCGATGCACTTTGACTGTACACCCCTACCTATCCATGTTGCATCTGCTCGATGCACTCATACTGTGCTCCTCAACCTATCCATGTTGCGCCTATGCGGTGCACTGAAACCGCATTACTGCGAAATCCAAGGCTCACGTACGTTGCATCTTCTCGATGCACTTCAACCAGTCTGCTATACAGCAGACAAAAACGAATGCCAATGGAGGTTGCATCTGTTCGATGCACTCATACGGATTTGGTACGGGATGCTGTTGTTGCGCTTATCCAGCGCACTAGAACATCTTGTCAGCTCATTCTTCAGGTTGCGCCTGCTCGACGCACTCATATGACACCTCAATACTTTGCGCCAAGCCCCCGCGTTGTCAACAAATTTCTTTAGCTCCGCGATGCCAGAATTTTGGTTGCCTCAGTCAATGTAATCATAAGCGTTTGTGGATTGATCGGCGAAGCGATGAAGCCGTATTTCTCGTAGAACTGTTTTGCATCCTTAGAAATTGCATTTACCAAAACCGCACGAATGCCGGCAATCTCAGCAGCCTGCAAAGTGCGCAAAACCGCATCCCGCAAAAGATCCGCCCCAATCCCGCGATGCTGAAAGTGTTCATCCACAGCCAGTCGTCCGATCAGCATCACGGGCACTGGATCGGGCATGTTGCGCTTGATGCGTGTGGGTGCCTCGACATGTGCCACAGCACCAGTCGCCAGCGCATAAAAACCAACGACATGACCTTCTGAGCACACCACTTTAGTACGCGATGCTCCATTCTTCTCGTTTTGAAGTGCCCGCGTCTTCAACCACAGATTGAGAGATGATTCGCCACAGCAGAATTGCGTAAGATCATGTTCCACTGTCAGCTTTTCTGGAGCGGTAATACGGATCTTGGACGCCTCTACTCCTCCCACGATGGTTTCCTCGCTAGCAGCTTTGCCAGTTTTGGGTTGGACTTGGGAGGATTGTCTAGCATGTCATTGAAGCGTTGGAACTCTTCTTTCCCGAGACGGAAGTAGCAGCGATCAAGCAAAATCGCTTCCGCTTCCCTGCACGCCGCATCCAGCATGAAATCCGTGCGGTTCCTTCCCAGCACTTCTGCTGCACTATCAATTAATGTCTTTTGCCGCAGATTGGCACGCAAATTGATGTTCGTAGCCCGCAATTCAGCAACGACAGAACCCATGACCCACCTCCTGAATGTATACACAATGAGCGTACAGCATCGTGCGCACAATGTAAAGCGCCTTAGTACAGCTTGCGGCAGTCATAACACCAGAACCCGTCAGGCCGCTGGAAACCCTTGTGCCCCTTGTCGTGTGGGCATCTGGCAAGGCCAGCAGGACTCGAATCCGCGACAGGCCGATTATGAGTCGGTTGCTCTACCGGCTGAGCTACAGTCCCGCTGTTCCACTTCCGCGTGCGACACTCGGGATTACGGCATTGCGCGGGTATCGGTTTACGAACGTCTACCGGCCAAAGATACCCACACACGTCGCATCGATATGCCTCCATCTTAGTTTTGCCCATGAGTAGATTCTACTCACCAGCCTGAGTAGAATCTACTCAGCACTACCACCATTTGAGTCGAGCCGACTCAGCATGCCATAAACAATGCACACCGCAGTTCGTAAGCTGGCAGCTTATATCGTGCAGCACCGCGTTACTCATCCCATGAATCTGCAAAACCAATAGCCCCATACCCGTCTATCGTAATAATGAAAAGGTCCTGCCACCCAATGCGCGGATCACCATCCTTGCTGTACCGCCTTGCATGTATCGCATCAGGAGCAACATCGATGAAATGAGCAAGATCCTGTGCAATATGCCGCTTCACATCATCCACACTCGCAAACGTCCGAACCGTCTCCATCGACTCTGCCAAACCACCACGATGAAACCTAAAACGTATTCCCACTTCCCCACCCCTCCTAACACCGCAGCGCATAAACTGACAACTCCTATCCTGCCACATACGCAACGCTCAAGCATATCAACTTTGCGCTTCCGTTGCGCTCTATCCACTACGCTACCTAAATTTTCATAGATTTTCCTTTGCGCTTCCGTTGCGCTTCTAGCTTCGGAATTTCTATATTTTTTCCGGGTGAGGGCTAAGGCGTCATAGACGTCGGGCCACCCCCCCAGCCCGGACAACTAAGGAAACGCGCGCGACTATAGACGCGACAATTGACTAGGATCTACCACCGCCGGCAGCATTGCGCAGACCGGCCGGCAGGCCACCGCCGCTAAATCTGTAGAATTGGCGACAGACTACCACCCCGGACAGCCACACACCCCTGAAACTGGCCTACAGACGGCTCTAGAGCACTGCTAGAGGCGCTAGGTGCGCTCTGTAGCGCCATTGCCGCGCCAGCCTATGCGCGCACCCGTGGCAGGCCGCACAGCGCTTGCATTGCGCCTGTTTACGCGTTTGATAGGCGTCCATGAATCTTGGATAGGCGAGCAAAGGCTTTGTCTCTTCCATCATGTATTGCGCCTTTTGCGCCTGTTGCCCTGTACCGCCGCACACAGAGAACCGGCATTTTGCCGCTTTGCCGGTAGCGCAGAGTATCGCACCAAACCCGCATAGGCGTTAGGCTTGCGGCTCTTATGCTTGCACCACGCTGGTATACGTACGCCAACTAAATCGAAACGAATCGTCACAACGATACGATTTATACTTGCAATGCTGTTACGTTTCAGGCATAGTAATAACAGCACGGGAGACGACACACAATGACGGCACAGGGAATCATGCAGAACGTACGAATCTTGGAATACCTGAAGAAAGAGGTCCGCATCCTCACCAACCGCACGTCGCGTGATCAGGCGTTGTATGACGCTATCCGCATTGTGAGCGGCGTTACTCGCGGAAACCTTTAACCAATGCGCCCGCTCGTGGGCATGGTACGCGAGCAAGAATCTACAAGGCACACGGGAGAGAGACACAATGCTTACACCTGAACCTGATACCAAACTGACGTTGATTAACAGCAAAGGGCGCATTGTCGCCTATGCGTTTCCGTGCCGTGTTGAGGCGTTTGCTTCCGATTTTAACTATCGGCTGGAGAATGGCGCGGGTTGCGGCTGTGACAAGGAATGTTTGTTTAAGGCGTTCGCGTATGTTTGGTTAGACGCAACGTCCTGCAATGCTTCGGGACCGCTTGCGGCGGAATGGGTCGAGTACATGAAAACCAAACTGCGCGACACTAAACGGTTTCCGGTCGTCATTCTTGAACGGAAGGAACAGAGCGCAAACACGGAAGAGCGCAAGGTAAAAATCGTTGCGCAGTTTGGGCCGGAGTACAGCTTTGTGTCTGACAGCCAAGATACAGCGCCGATCAAGGAATCTGTACCGGACGCGAAAAACTATGATGCGTTCTTTGTGTTGTCGGGAGACGGCGAGTATACGGCAGTTTGGGGCATGGTTGGGATTGTCCCGTACCGCTCGAAGCTTGTAACGCGGCTGCTGTAATCAACGCGCCCGCTCGCACACAGCGCAAACTATCACGCAAGATAACAGAAAAGGAAAAGCGCAATGGCAAAGTATTTTGTACGGTTGAATCGGGACGTGGAGACGGAAGTGGGGCATCTAGTTGTAATGAGCATGGACGGGAGCAAAACGCCGATTGCCGCGCCTACCACCTTTGTGCAGCGTGCGGGCGAGTGCAAGTTTTCGACGGCGAAGAGCGCCAAGGCTTTCGTCAAGGCACAGCGTGACGCACACGGGATTGACGTATGCTCAGACGTTTACGCCTAGCTGCATAACGCACACGGCGCAAACTATCACGCATTACTCACAGAGGCAAAGCCTCAAGGATACAAGGCCATGGCATACGAAACAGCGGAGCAACTTGCAGCGGTACAGGCATGGGCAAAGCAGCACGGGCGCACGTGGAAAGCAGCATTGCGCGCGGCATGGGCGAGCGGAGACTATCAGGGTTTCGACGGCGCGCCGCTTTTGCAGCAACTCCGAAACGCGTTTGGGCCCTCGTGGCTTGTATCGTTTCGCCTGCCGGTCGAGACACAAGATCTCGCACCCGTTTCCAAGGTCACGCTTTCGCCTAAGTCTGCCCGCGCCGTGAAGAAATACGGCTTAGATGAATGCGTTAAAGCGTATGCCCGGAACCAAGAGGGCTACGGCGCGTCGACCATCGCTTTCGAAAACGGCTGGCGAACGAATCAGGCCGATGCAGCCATTGACGCGGGCGAAGAATATACCGTCTTCACGACCGGCCATGCATTGCCCTATGGTCCAAGGCACGCGGGCGAAGTTGCGCCGCTTGAGAATCTGCCTACGGCTACGGAATGCGCCGAAACTCTTGCGCCTGTAGATCCTGCCCACGTGAAATGGATGGAGTCCATACTCGCGGAGGATACGCGCTCAACAGACTATGAGCTGGGGCTATTTTTCGTAGCTCATGCCGTGCCGCAAAAGACGGCGGAAAGCTACATTGCGCGCCGTGCCGATTACCATAACGCGCTCTAGACATAGCAGGGGCACAGCCCCAAGGATTACGCATTATGCCTTACACAGATGCAGAGCGCGTTATCGTACAGCGGCGCATTTTCGGCTGTACGGCGGCAGAGCTGGAAACCATCGTAGATGCACAGCATCCGCGCTTAAAGATTGCACTCTCTGTGCTGTCGGACGCGCAAGAGCTGATACAGCGCGGGCAGACAGAGGATGCGCGGCAAGCCATTAACCGGGCAAAATACATGATCAACGCGGCGGAGAATCGCGCGTAGGGAAAGCGCAAACAATCACGCAACACTAGCAGGGGCACAGCCCCAAGAAAGCGAAACGATTATGAAACGCGACGGGAAAAAAGTTACGCTGGAAATGACGCCTTGCACGTGGTGCCACGGAACGGGAACCGCTGCAGCGCTGGTACTCTGCCCCAACTGCGAAGGAACCGGACGCGGCCCACGTGGCGGTGAAAACGGCTGCCGCAAGTGTAACGGCATGCGCAAGGTTTACAGCCATACGCTCACTGAAACCTGCACGAGCTGCAATGGCGCTGGACAGGTTCCGGAAACGAATTGCGATACCATGCCCGCCGAATGGTGGAGTGCATTCGATTTTCGCGTCTACCGGCAAGATAGAGGCCAAACCTATAACGAATATTTGCTCGCGCATGGATGCGTTTATTCCTGCACGGATTACGGCACGGCTGCCGGTATGTCCGATGAGGCCATTATCGCCAAGGTGATGGGCGAAGAGCGCTTTACGCAATTGATCAAAGTCGCGGACAAGGAAAATGTCCTTTGCAATCACATCGGCATTTTTATCAATCGCGAAGGGTACTCTGTGCGCGCGGTTTTTGAATCGGACGGCGCGGACGCGCTGAACACTCTGGCGCATGAACGCGGCAAAGAGGAAGGCTTGCGCGTAGGCAATGCCATTGCACAGGCAGGCGGTAACGGCACTATCGGTGCAATCTATAAATAACAATCTGTTACGGAATTACGATTTATAGTTGCAATGCCGTAACTATCATGATAGGGTTATATCAGTTCAGGAGAGAGAGGAACACACAATGAGCATGGAAAAAGGTTTATGCGGTTACGTTTGTTTTTATCAGGGAAAGCGCGTGGAAGTCTACGCCGAATCGATGCTTGCAGCACAGAAGCTTGTGGCCGCGCAATTGCAAGTACCTGCCAGAAAGCAGTATTTAATCTCTGTGAATCTTTGCGAGCGCGAAGACGGCTCAGACGTGATTCATACGGCGACGTTCTAACGCGGGAGTTTTTCCCGTCTACGTGGTAATCGGTCCACGTGCTGAACGAGCGCAAGTCAGAGACTTTAAGCGCGAAACGGGAACTTAGTTCCGAGCCTCAAGGGGGGCAGAATGAACACTTTTGCACACAATTTTTCTATCGGCGCGGCAATCAATCCTAGCGTAGCTCTTCGCCTGCAGAATCCGCTTTCTATGGATGAATTGCGCCATTATGCGCCGTCCGCCTTTGCCACGTCCGCGCACGAATCCCGCTCTGCCCGCTATACCTATATTCCCACGTCAGACGTTATTGACGGCCTTATGAAAGAGGGTTTCCAGCCTTTTAAAGCCACGCAAGGCCGCTCGCGTGTTGCGGGCAAGGCCGAATACACAAAGCACATGATTCGTTTCCGCCATCCTGATTCTTTCAGCGCAATTCAAAAAGTGGGCGATTCCGTCCCGGAGGTCGTTCTCGTCAATTCCCACGATGGCACGAGCGCGTATAAGCTGAGCGCCGGTCTTTTCCGTTTGGTTTGCTCGAATGGCCTTATGGTTTCAGATTCCACCGTTCCGATGCTCTCCATTCAACACAAAGGCGACATTGTTCGCGACGTGATCGAAGGATCTTTCCAGATTGTCGGCCAGAGCGAAAAAGCGCTCGCACGCGCGGATGAATGGAATCAGCTTCAGCTTACGGCAGGCGAGCAAGGCGCGTTTGCCGATGCTGCGCGGCAATTGCGCTTTTCAGATGTAGAGGGCAAAATTACATCGCCGATTACCGCTGAGCAACTTCTTCGCCCGCGTCGTGAGGCCGATGCTACCGGCCTTATCAATTGGCGCACCCCCGCCGCTCCAAAGCCGGATCTTTGGCACACGTTGAACGTGGTGCAGGAGAATGTAGTGCGCGGCGGATTGCATGGCATGCAGCACGGCACAGACCCGCAGACCGGCCGCCGCACCATGCGCCGCGTTACGACGCGCGAGGTTCGCGGCATCGATCAAGATGTACGCCTGAACAGAGCTTTGTGGCAACTGGCGGAACGCATGGCAGAGCTGAAAGGCGCGGCCGTAGCTGCCTAGCTCGCACGTACAGGGCAGGCGCAATGTCTGCCCATTTTCTTCACCGTACAGCCACAACATTCAAAGGATGCGCCCCTATGTTCAGGATTCAATTCCATGTGAGTTATCAGGATCAAGTGTGTTACGACGTTTTTGGTCACGACACAGTGAGGCAGATTGAAACCTACTCCGCCCCACAGCATACGCTCGATTACATGCGCACCACGTTTAATCATAACGGCGACGCGACGGCATTCGAGCGCAACATTTTGAGCCGTCAAGGTGGCGCTGTGATTCGCGCAGTTCACGGTTTGAGCGAGCCTTTCCCGTACAGATGGAGCATGGGAACGTATTCGCTATTCGTGGGCGAGCTGTACCGCATGCGCGCCGATTATATGGCCGATTACGCGCTGAAAGTCAAAAAATATGGCCTTGCCGACTGGGGCGACCCCGAGCCTATGCGCCCGATTCCGAGCCCTATCTACTTTGATAGAAGCATGGAGTTAAACCGCTTTCAGGTCGAGCCATGGTTTAACTCTGCCGTCTCTGCCAGCATCAAAAACGCGATTATTCTCGCCGAGCGCATGCGCGACTATGACGCGATTCAAGGGCCGCGCGTTGGCGATTGGCTGGACACTCCCAAGGGACAATTCCGCATTGCGCTTTGCTCGAAGGACACAATCCAACCCACCATGTACACAGCGGAAGAGAATCAGGGTTTTTACCTTGGCGGCGCTATTTCCTATAGCGGCAGTCTCGGCGAGCCCGTTCAGCTTTCCCGGATGTATGACTCGGGAGAAAAGCGCGCGGCGCTCGTTTGGTTTTTCAGCGAAAATGACGTGCGCGCACATAACAGCGTTTATCAGAAGGCCGATTTTCGCATCTTTCGTTTGATCGGAGAGTAACGGCTATGTACACGACTTTTGAAGATGAGCGCACCGTATACGTTGCGGCGAATGGTGAGGCACTGGTAACGGCAACAATCAACGGCAAACGGGAGTATGTTGCTGCTACAAAAGACGGCTATCGCACCGATTATCCAATCGACTACGGCACAGGGCAAATTGGCTGGGATAATCCGGAATGGTTCACAGCAGGATTCAAGAAACGCGCACGCACGGCAATTCTGGCCGGAAAGGGGCTCTAGATGGGTTACTGCTACAGTCAAAGCGGTCGTTTGTTGTGCGACTATTGCGGCGCAGAGGGCGCGAGAAAGTATCGTTGCCCGTTTGAATGGTGCCAACCCGTCGCGGCCTGCCCCGCTTGCCACAAGGCGCACGCGGAACACTTCGGGCGAGCCGCTCACCGTGCGCAAGGATGCGAAAAAAGGCATCTGCAATTTGCCGCTGAACTGGCGGAGCGCGCGGCGGCAATCGCGGCAGGCGAGTTTGTCCTTTCCGCTGGCCTGAACGCTGGAAATGATATGGTTCACGCCATTTTTAGCAGCGCCACCGGCGAAAAAGGTAAACTAATTCCACGCGCAATTTATGCGCAACGTGAGAGTTTTACCGGCTGCATGACCATTGCAAAGTTCGAAGAGCTGGCAGGGCATGCTTTGCCCGATGCGCCCGCCACTTACCACTAACCTTTCGCCCGCCCGTGGGCCTGTACGCGGGCAAGGAACGGCGATGGTTTTAACTACGGTTTTTTGCATTGGTTGGTTTCTCATCGCCCTTGCATTCTTGCGAATTGAAGACCGCATCGACAGGGTAGAGCGCCGTAACGCTGAACGCTTTGAAGAGCTGGAAAAGAAAATCGGGAGGTAAGAAGCCAGTGAACGCACAAATGATCATCGACATTTTTTGTGTAGTTTTGACCATCACCGCTTTCTGGTCGTTTCGGGCGGACATACAGAGGAACCACGCCACGCGGGAAATTCTTTATCGGCTTGAGCGATTGGAAAGTAACTTGGACGACCTGAAAAAGCAGTTTGAAGAAAGCGAAAAAGCGTAATCTAACAGAGTCCAGATTCCGGACTTTGATAGGCAACAGATTTTTAACGGCGGCACAGCCGCAAGGAGAAACAGAGTATGCCTGAACAGGATGAGTTTTTTGGCAAGGTCATTTACAGCTACACGCGCGCGCAGGCGATTGACGACGGCGTTTTGGTGGATCTGTCGGACCCGTCTTTCACCTTTCGCCGTGGCCTGAACATTCTCAAAGAGGCCGGTATCAAATTTCCTCTCGCCATGACGCAGACCTCTTTTGCTCGCACAGTGCAAGAGCTTGGCGAGCCCCTACCCCCTGCCCAAGACCTAAGCGGGCGACTATGGGACGTGCTGACCATGCTCAAATTTGCCATAAAGAACGGCGGAAACGAGAGCACGCTTTTCTTTTCCGTGTGCGTGTGGAATTGGGTATACGTCGACGGCAAGCGCACCGCGCGCACCAAACAGGAAACCGTGCAACTCAAGGCCGTTTGCGGTCCCGGCGACAATGCCGAGCCTGTGATTACCGTCATGCTGCCAGACGAAGACTAAGCACCTGTTTGATAGGCGACCAATTCACGCGTAACAGTCGGGTTTTTTCCCGGCAGAATCGAGGGGCACCATGGAATTTCAATTGAAAATCGAATTAGGCAATGACGCCATGCAGACGGCTGACGACATTCGCGCAGCCGTAAAGGACGTGGCCAAGTATCTCAAGGATTGGCGCCCCGGCGAGCTGCCCGAAGCTGGGGACAATGCGCCTATCCGCGACGTAAACGGGAACACTGTGGGCGGGTGGAAAATGGTCGAGCACGCGCCCGCGTCCAATCCGCTCGAAGATCCAAGCAACCTGGCAACCGTTCTAGCTGCCTTGCGCCTCTTCCAGCGCACCTATGACGGCTACGCCGCAAAGCACATCTATGATGCGTTCCCGGACCACTTCACGGCCGCCGACGGCAGCACTATCGAGCCGCTTAGCACCGATGACATTGACGCGCTTTGTGTGGATCTGAACGCGTAAACTTGCCCTTTTGATAGGCGACCAACTTTTTCCAACTATCCGGAATTTCCGGAGGCATGAGGTAACACAATGAAAACGAAAACCTATGTTTTTTCTGTGACTCTGAAAGGCAAAGGCGACAACCCGGACGACGCCTGGAAGGATGCAGTCGACGCATTTTCACTCGACGCCGGCATTACGCCCGACGCCTACGAAGAAGAGGACGAAGACAGCGACGACGACGAAGACAGCTAGCGCACCCCATTTGATAGGGGACACTTTTTTCATGACAATCACGATTTTTTAGCAGGGGCTCAGCCCCAAGAATGGAAGAAAACACCATGGCAACCATGACCATGCCCGCCGTCCGCACCGCCACCACCCCCACCAGCAAACTCGTTATCCGTTTCCGCACCTGGGCCGATGCCCTGCAGCCGAAGATCGAGCACGCAGGCCGACCGATGACGCAGAACCCGACGCCGAAGCGTCAACGGGAATATCAGGGCCGGATGCACGATTGCCGCAACCTGGAGCGCACACAGCGGGCACTGCGCGCCCTGGCCGATGCGCTCGAAGCCGGAACGGTTCCGCCCGAGCTGGCCGCGCTTACCAAGAAAGCTGAAATTGAACACATGGTGCATAAGGGAATCGATTGCGGCAGGGGCGGCTATTATTCCGTGATGGAATCGGACGACTACGCCGAGACTTCGCCAGCGGCGCGGCTCCTGCAAGGCATGATCGAGGGCAATTCCGCCGAGCGCACCGAACGCGAACGGCTGCGCAAGATTGACGCGCTCGCGGCCGAAATCAAGCTCAGTAGCTACCCTGGCTATTTCCCCACGCAGAAACCCGTGATTGAAATCATGCTGCGCCGTGCGCACATTCAGCCCGGCATGAGGGTATTAGAGCCGGAAGCCGGTAGCGGAGACATTGCCGATGGCGTGAGCGCGGCGGTCCCTGGCGTCATTTTGGAAGTGATCGAGCCGGTTTTCAAGCTCCGCGAGCTGCTGGAGCTGAAGGGCTACAAGCTGGTAGGCGAGGACCTGATGCAGCTTTCACGCTCCGAGCTGGGCCAGTATGACCGCATTGTTATGAACCCGCCTTTTGAGCGGCAGCAAGACCTCGACCACATCCGCCGCGCCTACAATCTGCTCGCCCCGCGCGGTATCCTGGTCTCTGTCTTGAGTCCAAGTTTTGAATTCCGCTCAGACCGCAAGAGCACCGATTTTCGCGCGTGGCTGGATGAGGTAAGCGCCACGTGGGAAAACCTGCCCGAAGGATCTTTCAAGGCCAGCGGTACAGGCGTCAGCACGCGGCTTTTAGTCGTTGAGCGATAGGAGACTCATGGGCTACGCGCAGGCGATGAAATGGCAACGCACCCACCGCAAGGGAACTCGGCAGCCGGTTCTGATGTCCACCGGCTCCGGGTTCTGGCCCGCTCATTCCTGGCTGGAAAGAATCTTCTGGCCATACCTCAAACGGTGCGAGGCGGCTGGTATCGAGCCGATGGAATGCCAAGCCTATTACAATGCAACGCTCAGCGGCGGCGCAGGCGACCCGCGCCTCTCTGAACAGGATTAACACCCCATTTTGATAGGGGACACTTTTTTCACGCATAGACGCGTTTTTAACTAGGACCCAGCCCTAGCCCAAACGTATAACCAAATTTATGCTCAAATGGGTGCTATAGTTGGTTCACGGAGGAAACAAGGCATGAGAGCAACCGTATCCCTTGACGACAATCTGTTACGAACAGCAGAAGAGTACAGCGGCTTGACAGAAAGGGCAGCATTGATTCGCGCCGCATTAAAGTCACTGATTGCGAGAGAAGCCGGTCGTAGACTTTTGGCTTTGGCCGGAACCGCCCCGGACATTGAGGACGTGCGGAGATTGCGAGTAGCTGAACAGTGATTCTCGCAGACACTTCAATCTGGATAGCCATGTTTCGAACTGGCGCTTACAGTGCAGAGCTGCACACATTGATTGCCAATGATCAACTCTGCACGCACCCTTTTTTGATTGCGGAGCTAGCACTCGGCACATTGCCAGAACGCAAAAAGACACTGGCGTATCTTGACCAGCTAATTTCTATTCCTCCCGTGCAATTGGAGGACATTCGGTACATGATCGAGGCACGGGGATTTGCTTCAAAGGGAATCGGCTTAACGGATGCGCATTTAATTGCATCTTGTTTGGCAATTCCGGGAACTCTGCTTTGGACTCTTGATCGCAAACTGGGCAATGTCGCTGAATCTCTGAACATTCGCGCTACTCTCTAACACCCCAAGGAGCCAACACCATGAGCAAGCCTGAAGTATCCCGACGCAACGAAGACGGAGACCGCATCGCCGTCATTCACTCATACGCGCCTGGAGACGGTAACCTGTCTTTTGTGGCCGCCGATGTCGAGCATCCTCACAGCGCCGTTTCTCCCAGTCCAACCCGCGAAGAGTGCGAGGCCGCGTGTCCCGATGGCTGGGAACTCTATCAGGAAGGGCCGTCCTGGCGCGCTCGCAGGTTCGCGACTGCCTCGCCAATTACCGCACCGATTCTGCTCCCGCTTCCGGCGCTGAAGGAAAAAGACTTTTCCATTGAAGCCGACGCACAAGGCTACCGGATCATTTACAAGGGTCACAACATCGGCGGAGCCGGTACTCTCGGCAAATTCAAAGGAGCGGGAAGACCACGCGCCGGTTTTCCAAACCGCGCAGTCGAACAGACGGCGGATTACCACCAACAGGCGCAATCTGAAATAAAGAGTCTCCTTGCCGGTCATGGACAGGCACGCTTTCAAACCATCATCGACGAAATCGACGCTGAACCAGTCCCGGACTTCAAGCAACCCTCATAGCACGTTTTGATAGGGGACACTTTTTCAACGACAGAAACGCATTTTAACGGGGGCTCAGCCCCAGAAAGGCTTTTGCCTTATGCCTCTTTTGGCTACCGTTCCTACTCCTCCCACGCCGATCAGCGCACCGGAACCAGAACGCCACAGAGGCCGACCAGCCCTCACAGATGAAGAGCGCGAAGAGCGGCGACTTGCACGGAACAAAGCACGGCGCGAACAGCGCCAAGCCGCGCACGTTGCCGTAGAACCCCCGCCGCCTGCCGTGGAAGTCGAAGAACCCCAGCCCACTCCACCACCAGCGCCACCACACGTTTACTTTGCGCTGGGCCAACGTGCCCGCGCTTTGCTGGGCTTTGGTCTAGGGGCATTCGTGCCCCTGGCCAGCTACATGGAAATTCACTTTGAAGTGGGTCACCACCCGCAGCTCTGGTTTCTCGTGGCCGGGGCGCTTGCTTACTCCGCGATCAGCGTCTACACCTGGGCCGTCGAGGCCTTTCATTACCAGCTCAAGGCACTCGGCTTTGTCGTGCTGCTTGAAGGCACCATGACGTTCTGCAGCATCCTCTGGCTGAGTTTGGCCGGGCTGGCAATTCTCATGATCCTGAACGCCATCACCGCCGCTGTTACGTTGCAGGCGCGCAGTCCGGATTCCGGACTCTAGCAAATCGCTCGGCGGTGCGAATACAAGTTGACGCATTGATACGACAGGCGCAAAGTATTGGATAGGCCCTATTTGATAGGGGACCAAGTTTTTTTGAATACTCCGGCAATTCAAAGAACCGAGGCGAAAGAATGTATTTGTTTCCTGACATGCTCAATTTGACTGAAGTCAAGTGGCCCACAGATGCACATCGCGATGTGGCCGAAAAGGCACTGCTTGGCAATCGCAACTACAGCCGTCTTTCTGATCTGACAGAGGCGACAAGGATTATCTCCCATATTCCTGCCGACAAGATCAAAACGGTAACCGCCGTGGACCTTATGCGTCTTGGCATCATGATCGATTAACGAAAGCGAGACTCAATGAGCGTTGAAAAAGTCGAAAAGATTTTCAGCAAATGCGTTTGCGAACGGCCGGATTGCCCTGGCAAGGGCAAACCCTGGTACTTCAAGGGGGGAGAGCTTCCCGACCGTTGCCACTGGTGCAAGCGCATCAAGTGGTGGGGCATCGATCTTTCTCTTGAAGAGCGTAACAAGGTGCGGCAACAGTACATCCAAGACGTTGTAAAAATCGTCAACAAATGCGTATGCGAGCACGACGATTGCCCGGGGCAGGGCAAGCCCTGGTACTCGAAGAATGAGGCGATTCCCGCTCGTTGCCACTGGTGCAATCGTACAAGCTGGAACGGCGTCGACCGCCGACTGCTCAGCCAGAAATCCATCTGGGTGCGTGTCCAACAGTGCACCGTATGCGGCGGCACGGAATGGGCCACGGATGAGGCAGGCGAATCGGTCTGCGTACACTGCACGAAATCGGCTTCGCCGCGGCTCAAGCCAAAAGAGCGAAAGATTGTGCCTGCCGCTCATGCACCTGGCTGCACCTGCGCACTGTGCCGCAAGAAGCGCGCCAAGAAACCCGCTGCAGCCATTGCGCTGCCCAAACCCAAGAGAGTGAGGAACCCGGAATGAACATGCAGATCATCTTGCGGCAACTCGACAGCGACGACTTTGGAAAGATGCTGAAAGTCTGCAAAAGCTCACGCGAACGGTTTTACCTGGAAGCCGCGCGCATTAATCCAAACTTTGAATACCACATCGATCTGCCCGGCCCCGATGGCCCTACCAAACCCGTCGACATGCAAACGTGGCTTGCCGACAAAGAAAGGTTCCCCGACGACTGAGCAAAATGATGGCACAATGGGAGGTCAAATGACGGAAAAAGTACACTTTCGCAAGGATCTGACAGGCAAAGTCTTTGGTCGGCTTACTGTAACGGGATACTCGCATCAAGCCGGAAAGTCATCGGTTTGGAACTGCCTTTGCGTCTGCGGAAATACGACTCAAGTTCGCCAAAGCAATCTTACGAGGGGCGGCGTTGTTTCCTGTGGTTGCCGCAGAAAAGAAATTCAAAATCACATCAAGTTCTATTCTCCAGAATCTGCTCTTACGCATGGCTGCGCTCGCACACGGTTAGGAAAAAGGACTGCTGTCTATACGATATGGTGTGGGATGAAACGGCGTTGTTCTTCACCAAAATGCAAATGCTTTTCGTACTACGGCGGACGTGGAATCAAAGTCTGCAAACGATGGGAAAAGTTTGAAAACTTCCTGGCGGATATGGGTAAGCCAAAACCGGGAATGACACTTGACCGCTTTCCGGATAAAGACGGCGATTATGAACCGACAAATTGCCGATGGGCTACATGGAAAGAGCAGGCAAACAATCAACGCCCCCGTTCATTTTTCATTGACAAGCCTGAACATGCTGACATTTTGCAGAAAATCTTATCGCTGCACTCTTTGGGCAAAACTACCAGAGATATTGCAGACGTGCTGAATTCTATGAAAATTATGTCACCCCGTGGAAAATGCTGGTGGGGATCAGGCATTGATCGTATCTTGCGCAATCATCGATAGGAGAAAAATGGAAGCTGTTTCATATATGCGGTGTTCTGGCGAAAGCCAAGTTCTCGGCGATACGTGGGAACGTCAGCGCGCAGTTATCGTTAAATATGCCGCCGCCAATGAAATTGCAATTGTCGATGAATTCCGGGATGAAGGCGTAACAGGCAAGATGGAGTTGGAAGGACGTGCCGGTCTTTCAGCCTGCATACAATTCATCCGTGAAAAGGGAATCAAGCTTGTTTTGGTTGAGTCCAGCGACAGATTGGCCCGCGACATGATCGTGGCAGAAGTTGTTGTACGCGAGTTTCAAAAGATTGGAGTTCGCGTCATTTCTGCGTCTGGCGGTATCGATCTAACCGAGGGAGACGATTCCAACCCCACGGCTAAACTAATTCGTCAGATTCTAGCGGCCGTCGCCGAGTTTGATCGCTGCGTAATCGTACTTAAGCTACGCGGTGCGCGCCAGCGCAAGAAGGCTAGAGGAGAACGTGGAGACGGCCGGCACGCCTTTGGAGAAAAACCTGGAGAAGCCATAGTCCTCGCACAGATTCGTGCGTTAAAGGCCCAAGGAGAGACGACCCGGGCCATTGCCGGCGCCTTGAACGCCACCGCCATTCCCACGCGCATGGGGGGCACCTGGAAGGCCGGGACGGTGGCAAAGATCCTTGCTCGTGAGAAATTTCACAGCGCTTGCGCGTGAATTACGCGTTTTCATCGGAATTAGGGTATTTGAAAGCAAAAAGGTAGTTGAGCTATATCAAGAGTTGCATCTATGCGATGCACTTCAACTGCATTGCTACCGATGAGGTAGCGCTGTCGCTACGGATTTCGCGTTGCACTTATCCAGTGCACTTCAACTGCATTACTACGCTGGTGGGTCCTTGTAAGTTGCATCTGTTCGATGCACTCAAACTACATTGCGACTCGATCAACTGCTCGACTTCGGGTAACGTGACCTCGTTGCATCTACGCGATGCACTCAAACTGCTTTGATGCTTGCTATCTTTTGGCACATTTCCATTTTTCCAGTAGTTGCATCTATGCGATGCACTGAGACTATTTTGCGACACGGAGTTGAATCAAGAAGCAATAAGCCTGTTGCATCTATGCGATGCACTTTGACTGCTTTGCTATCCCACTAATAAGCCTTTGCAGGATCATTTTCCCAGTTGCATCTGCTCGATGCACTTTAACTACCTTGCGACCATGTGAGAATGCTGGTGGCTCTCTCTTGACGAAGTTGCATCTGCTCGATGCACTCAAACTACATTGCGACACGGCTACGGAAGCCGTCTTGCTGCTGCTATGAATGTTGCATCTGTTCGATGCACTTTAACTACCTTGCGACGACTGTTTATGCTTTTGAACTCACACACTACGACCGTTGCATCTGTTCGATGCACTGAAACTACATTGCGACAGCAGAAAAAATCGAGAAATGATTCCGATACCATGTTGCATCTGCTCGATGCACTGAAACTACCTTGCGACGAAACCTGGAAAACCTGTCCACCGGGACCGTAATAGTTGCATCTGCTCGATGCACTAAAACTATCTTGCGACGTTCGACTTCAGCCAAGAGAGACATGACCGCGAGTGTTGCATCTGTTCGATGCACTTAAACTATCTTGCGACCCTATAATTTGTCCAGACACTAGCGTCCACAACCGTTGCATCTGTTCGATGCACTGAAACTGCCTTGCGACGCATGTACTCCCAAAGCGTGTACTCTTGATGCAAGTTGCATCTGTTCGATGCACTGAAACTACATTGCGGCTTGGTGAGCCCTTGGAAAGTGTTAGCAGGTCATCAAGGTTGCATCTGTTCAATGCACTGAAACTATCTTGCGGCATGATCGAGCAGTTGAGCAATACAAGGTGCGATACGCGTTGCATCTGTTCGATGCACTTTAACTACCTTGCGACACGAAATTGCGGGACTCTTTTACCAGGTGATGGATGTTGCATCTGTTCGATGCACTGAAACTACATTGCGACCTAAACATCACCATGCAGGACAAGCTCGACCTCCAGTTGCATCTGTTCGATGCACTGAAACTACATTGTGACTCGCCACCTTCGGAAGAAACAAGAAGACCAGAAGTTGCATCTGTTCGATGCACTGAAACTACATTGCGGCGGCCAGCGCCTCCGTGTTGTTGGGGTCCGAGAGCAGTTGCATCTGTTCGATGCACTGAAACTACATTGCGGCTGCGCTCATTATAACGCTTTGCGATTGAAGAAGATCAAGGACGTTTTTCGCGAACCTCGCAAATCTGCGCTCTTCTAGTTGGGATGCTCGATACAATGCCCTCATTATCTCCTTCAAAATCATTTTCTTACGCCTTGCGCGAACCTCCCGCCTTTTTCCGGCCGCTTAGGGTTCGCGGAAAACCAGCTCAAATCGTCGGTTGATACGTGCCGGCCATCAATTGCTTGGCGATCACGTCGTTTTGGTTGGGCCATGCCGCACGGCGCGCCAACCCTTCTCGCTGCGCTTCCCGCACCGCATCCGCTTTGATCCATCGATCATAACTCTGGTACTGGATCAGCCGCATCCATTCCAGCACCAGCGTGCTGATCGCTTGATTCACAGCCGCCAGCGTGCCCGGTCCAAAAAGGCCATCCACCTCCACAGTGTGGCCCGCATGGATCAGCGCGGCCTGCAAATGCTCAATACCGGTCTCTGTGCCCTGGTTTACCCCATCGTCAAGCAGCTTGGTGGCCACGTCCTGGTTCACGATCTGGCTGTAGAGCGGATTCCAAAAATACTTCAGATAAAGCGCGGTCGCTTCCTCGGCCGTCTTTGGCTGGGCAATCTTAAGAAGCTTGCACGTGGCCGCTGACCATCCGAACTTGGTCTTGCCGCCAGGGTCACCCTTCAGGGTTCCCACGCCCCCCTCATGCGCCAGCACCACCTTGATCGCCACATTGAAATCAGCCATGCACCAGCTCTCCCTGCCCCAGCAAAAAGCTTTCGTACGCCCGCAAGACGTGCGCCTTGCCCACAGGCTGGCAGCGGTCGATGAAGAATACGCCGTCAAGATGATCGATTTCATGTTGCACAATCCGTGCGGCCGCGCCCCGATAAATGGTGAGATTTTCAGCGTCAGGCTCTTCGAGGGTGCCATTGCGCACATGCACAATCTCGCTACGCCATATTCTGGCCTTGGCCCGCTCGGTCGGCGGCAAACTCAGGCAGCTTTCCGTCGCCAGAAAATCCTTTCCTGCCCAGTTCACAATCTCTGGATTGATCAACACCTGAATTTCGTTCGACGGGGGCAACTTCACCACCGCCAGTTGCAGAAAGACGCCTACCTGCGGGGCAGACAGTCCGGTGCCGTCGTGTTGTTGCATCAGGCGCAACATCTGGCGGATCAACACGCGCACATTGTCCGACTTTTGTACGCGTCGACAGGCCCTGCCTGCGAGTTCTCTGTGGTAAAAATTCAGCGACAACTTTCCCAAGCGCGGCATAGGCTATCCCTTGCTTCCTTGGTCCCATCCATATTTTTCGATGTATTCGCGATCACACTCAACGGAGCCGCACTGCAAAAGCTCTTTCTCTGAAGCAGCCACCGCGTAAAGGCAATCCAGCAAGATAGGAAACGCCTCTGGAGTGTTTTTCAGCTTTCGTTGCGCATTCTTCAGGTCTGTGGTGACAGTGCGTTCAGACACACCCATCCGCTCCGCAATCACGCGGACAGGCATTACTCCATTTGCAAATTCTTCATAGGTTTTTCTTCCGCGCTTGCCCATGCCGCTCGCTCCTCGGTGCACGATGCGCAGTGTATGCGCAGTGCTGGAGCGGATTATAAACAGGCATGTTTGTAAAACTCTTCGAGGTCGAAGAAAGGCGAGAAAGGTTCTATTTGGATCGAAAAAAAGGAAGCGTTGGCAGAGTAGCCGCGTTGACATCTGTAAACTATAGCGATACAGTTCCTATATGATTAAGTCGTTCCGGCATGCCGGGCTGGAAAAGTTTTTCAAGACCGGCAGCAAGGCCGGGATTCAGCCACATCATGCTGCAAAGTTGGAAGAGCAGCTATCTCTTCTCAACCGCGCAAGGAGTCCCGACGATTTGGCAAAGCCTGTGTCGTGGGGATTGCATCAGTTGCATGGCAAAGAGAAACACTGGTCAATACGGGTAAACGGAAACTGGCGGTTGACCTTTACCTTCGATGGCGAGGATGTAATTCTCTTGGACTATAAGGATTACCACTAAGGGGAGAAAATGCCTACTGAAATGTACAACCCGGCTCATCCTGGCCGTGTGCTGCGCGACTACTTGGAAGGTGTGAATATCACGCATTTTGCAAAGCACATCGGCGTATCCCGCGTGACGCTTTCCAAGGTGCTCAACTGTCGTGGGGGCATCACGGCGGAAATGTCCATCCGGCTTTCTGCTGCGCTAGGGACGCACCCGAGCCTGTGGTTTGAGATGCAAACCGACTACGATTTTGCTCAAGCGAGGAAAAAGAAAATCCCAAAGATTCCTCTCTTCAGCAAGGCCGCGTAGGCATACGCGGCCGGGGATTTAGTTCATTTTAGAAAGGTCGTCAGGCTCCTGAAATGCGACCTTCACCTTGCATACGACGTGTTGCGGTTCAACCGCCGCATCTGCCATATTCATGCCTTTTGAGTTCACAGAACGAAACAAAAAACCCAACAGTTTCTTGTTGTTACTTGTCAGTGTCGCTATGCAGTCTTTCTGCAGCTTGACAACACGAAACCACGCAAGATTTCTAAAGGTAAGGCAAACGCATAAAGCCGATGCTACTAGCGCAAGTGGCCAGAGCATCGGCTTTTTGTGCAAATAGTCAGAGTAAATACATGCTCCCACCGACACGAGCCACACGCTAACAGTCAAGTCGTAGACGGCAAAAAGCACCGACCGCCAAAGGAATGGCAGACATTCCCAAGCGGCTTCCGTCCGATTTCTGATCTCTTTGATCATGGGTCTTCTCTTTCTGTGGTCCGGAATCTGGACTGCGGTTCAGCGGGCTTTTTCTACCTTCACCCAAGGATACCCGACCGGCGTGCAAACAAGTTCGGGGTCGTGGCGCAGACTGTTAAAGATCCCCGCACGCGTATCGCTGGCTGTGGCCTCAAACACGGAATACCGTCCAATCTCCAGCACGCGGGCTTTGACGCTCTCGTAGGTCAGGTTCTTCTTCATGTCCATGGTCGATTCAAAGTGGTCGACACAAGCTTTGTTCATATCCAAACCTCTACAATGCAAGGGTCGTCATTCTCGTAGCGTTCCAAGCAAAAGAGTCCAGGCGGAACGTGCTTCCGAATCTCGGGGAGCGTATCGGCCAAAGCCACATCGTCGGTCGGGAAAAAGTCGCCGGCCGTAATGCCCCAGCGCCGCATCACAAAGTGGTCAGGATAATCGCGCGGATGGTCATAGATCACCCACTGGGAAATTTCAGAGTGCGGCTTGGCTGTCGAATCGTTTTCCATTGTTCCTCTAGATTTACGGCTTCTTGTATCTGTTGCATCTATCCGATGCACTGCAACTGCATTGCTACGATGTCCATCCTAGCCAGTTTCCCATTGTTGGTTGCATCTACGCGATGCACTCAAACTACCTTGCGACCGGAGACTACGGTGTTGCCCACCCTGATCTAGTTGTTGCATCTGTTCGATGCACTTAAACTACCTTGCTACCCCACGCCCACGTTGCTTTGAAGCGGTTGCCGTTGTTGCATCTATCCGATGCACTAAGACTATCTTGCTACACGTTTGCAGATTACCGTTATCGCATCTGGGGCGTTGCATCTATGCGATGCACTTTGACTGCTTTGTTACCTGGCAGTACACGCATGCGTGACAGTTCGAACAGTTGCATCTACTCGATGCACTTCAACTGCTTTGCTACGAAGCGGATGTGCTATTCGCTGGGTATCTTAATGGTTGCATCTACGCGATGCACTCAAACTGCCTTGCGACCAAATGCTGGAATTTGTGAATGCAGCTTTAAAACGTTGCATCTGTTCGATGCACTTCAACTACCTTGCGACATTGACCGAAGGTCAAGCAACTCATGCTAAGTACGTTGCATCTACTCGATGCACTGAAACTACCTTGCGACCAGCGAGACAGGTTCATCACTGGCGAGTCGTTGAAGTTGCATCTACGCGATGCACTCAAACTACATTGCGACCAGTATTTCGACCGCATGAATCGCTTTGCCATGGTTGCATCTGCTCGATGCACTTCAACTACTGGGAGTGCACCCGAGGGGTACACTCCCACTTTGTTTACCGCTTGGTCAACTCGGCAAGATTGGCCGCCACAAGCCGGACAAACTCCTGCTCCGGCAGCTCGTTTTCCCGAGCGATCTGGGCAGCCAGGCTTTCCAGTTTGCCCATCGCATAGCCCACCATCGCGGGAGGAATCGGCGCAATTTCCAGCTGCTTCTTCACCACGACCGCGATCTCGCCTTGCGGCGCCACCACAGGAATCGGCTTCTTCTGGTAGCTTCTCTTTGCAACAGCGGGCTTCTTTGCAATAGCGGGCTTCTGCGCTTTGGCGCGCGCCAGCTTCTCGTGATAGGCCACAGTCGAAGGCGACGTACCATGGACATGATGCTGTATCCAGCGATGTACCCCAAAGCCACGCGTGTCTTTGAAGTCAGCCCGGCCGCATTCTGGGCAAATCAATGTTGCCGGATCTGGTTTGGCTATTGGACTTGTCATTGTCATCTCCTCGGTATCGATAATCGGTGCTTCCGTTTGTTCGTTTGTTTCAATCCGCGCGCCTAGGTGAGGCGCGATCTCTCCATCTTCTTCAAGAGGTGTATCTTGATGCGCTTCCATCCTATATCCTCGTGGAACAAAATTCGTTAGAAAAATACACCGTTTTTGCGTTATTCCGTACACAGACAATCAACAGACGTTTTTACCGCTCGTTATGGCTCATCTGCCCACGGCGACAAGCCATATTTTTCCCACTTGGGGTCAAAGCGACAATTCGCCGGTGCACCTTCAAAAAGCGGCGCGATCTGCTCATCGGAGAACCCGGCTAAGCCACAACCAATCCGCACCACGTGGAACTCCAAATCCGTGTGCGCCCGCGCATACTCCAGAAACATGTCAACACTGGCTTGAATGTCGATCAGTCGCCGCACTTTGTACGGAGTGATCTTTGTCGGAATCGCATAGGCATTGCCCGTGCGGCCTTCGCCCACACCAAACTTCGCGCCATATTCCCGCGCGGCAATCTTCGCCGTGCCTGCGCCATGTATTCCACGCTGATTCGATCCAAAACAAAAGATTTTATCCATGGTGCCTTCTCAGCTTTCAAAAAGTCGCTTGAGCGCCGGACGCTCCTCGGCTGGTCGACGATCTCGGTCTGCTTCGTCCATAAAGTCTTTGGGAAGTTGAGCCGCATCAAGAGCGGTAAAAACCTTGGCCAAGCTCGGCTTATTCTCGCTCTCCAACCTCCGAAAAACCACGCGCCACACCCAGGTCTCCGGGGTTATCCCCGCACTTTCGTCCATCGCATCGTTGGACTTGATCTCACGCATGCGCTGCGCATGCACCTCTGTCACTTCGAGCGAAAGCTGCGATGCCCAACGGGGCATTGCAACAGAGCTGCGCCACACGTTGTCCGATGCTCCGCACCCGCATTCTTCCGGCTTTTTGCTGGGGTGGTCAGACAAGAAGATGACGCGCTTGCGCCAGTAATCCAACAACACGGGGTCTTTTTCTACCTTCCATGAAACCGGCATTCTGTACTTTTCCAGCACTTGCGGATGCGGTTCCACACGCGCCCACACCTGCCGAACCCAAAGCAGATCACCAGGGGCTCCGTACGGGCAACGCCACCTCTCTTCATCGGCGCTGTACCAGTGCAACGAAGTCGCAAAATCTTGAATTAAGGTTTCTCCCGGCGGTTGGGGATAGATAGGCCTAGCCATTTGCGTGATCAAGCCACGCTTGATTTTATTGACGCTGCCCGAGGGAAACGTAACCGACCGCCAGCTAGGTTTTCGATTCCCAAAAAGTTGTTTTGTCATCACTTTGCCTATCTTACCAAGTGGACGTAAACCTCCAGACCCTTCGCCCGAGCCGTCTTGATCATGTGCTCGGTACCGCGGCTTTTGCCGTCCCACAGCGCGATCAGCGCTTCGCCGTATTCTGCCATTTGCACATTGCGCAGGTATCCGGCCTGACCGCCGTTCCGTTCCCAATTGGCAGGGAAACTGACAACCGGAATTCCGCGACGTTGTGCCCACCAGTTGCCAAGCCGGTCAGCTCCGCGCGCTTCGCCGCATACCACTTCGGTGATCTTGAATCCAGATTCGCGAATCGCATCATAAAGCAGCTGTATATCGGTCATCGTTCGGCTGCCAGCAATAATGGTTTTCACAACGCACCTCTACTTGCCCCGGGCTTTCACCTTTTCCTCAAGCCAGCGCGCAAAACGATCCGCAAAGTGCCAAGCGCCCAGAGCCAAGCAGCAGCTCACCACGGTAGCTCCAAAAAGCGCCCAAACGTCCCCCATGGCTTCAGTTCTCCTTGTTCTTGATCTCCCAAATATCCTCCACGGAAAGATGCAAAAAACGAGCCAATTTCAACGCGGTAGACAAGCTTACAGCACCATTCAGCTCTAGTCGTTTCACCACGGATACAGCAATCCCCGACTGCTTTGCGACTTGATCCGCCGAAAGACCAGCTTCGTTGCGCAACGCGCGCAAATCCACTCGCAGAACTACCTCTTCTTCCATCTCTGTCCTCGGTCCGCAATTTTTGAGCGATTTCGATGCTCCCAAATTTTAATCGCTTTCCACAATACCCATTTTGAACCGAAAAAACCACAAAAATCATAGAACATAGGATTTTCCCGCATTATGGGCGCAAATTAAAAGCGACAGAACATTTTAACTTTTCGGAGGTTTCACTTGTGTCTGTTCCGGTTTTACACGTGGCCACGTCCGCCGATCTTCTCCCCCAGAATTCCAACGCCAACTTCTGCATTTGCGATTCCAGCATCGCTCAGGCAAAGGCTTTGCCTTGTCATACACTTCCTTCGCCCCGCAAACATCACACACCAAAATATCGCCATTGGTAATCATTTCATCACTTTACCCAATTGAGCATTTTTTTGCCAACCATTCAGGAACGTTTGGCCTAAATATCAGGTACAATGTCCCCACAAGGAGGATACAGATGCGTGTTGCAATTTACAGTTGCACCCCCATAAAGGATGATCCACACATCGCCGAAAACCAGATTCAGCGCATGGAAGAGATGGTACTGCGCTATGGCTGGAGAACGACACACATCTACCGCGATCTAGTCACCTCCCCGGGCGCGGATCGCGATGCTTACAAGAAGATGCTGCTGGACGCGAAACAGCATCATTTTGATGCGCTCATCTTCTGGACGCTCAACCAGCTCACTCGTCAAAATGCCAACAATACCATATTGCTTCTGCACAAACTCTCTTGTTGGAATGTCGGATTCTGTTCTTATACAGAGCGGCACCTGGATTCCTGCCACACCTCAAGGGAGACAGTGTTCGCGATTATCGCCCTACTGGTTGAGCAAAACAGCGTTTACATCGGAGAAAAAACGCGCATTGGCATTGAGAAACAACAGCAGATGCATACACCAGGCCCCAACGGACGATTCGGCCCCGGCAGGCCTCCGGCCGTCTTTGACCAAGAAAGGGCTCAGGAGCTTCGCGCAAGAGGGAAGTCGTATACCACCATCGCCACCGTTTGCGGCGTTTCAAAGGCAACGATTTCCAGGTACTTTAAAGAAGCGAGGGAACACTCAGTTTAGGGCTGGATTAAAGCGACTGGCGCAATGCTTTTCTGCCTCCTTGCATTCTTCAACCAGATGGCGATGGCCTTCTAACGCTTCTTCCTTCGAGGTATACCGCCGCTGTTCTCCGTTGAGAGGACCACCAAACACCATCGTTTCCCAAAGCACCGGCTCGTGAAGGAGCGGATCTTGCAGACAAAATGAGAGGAACCTTTCGTCCAAACCGAGGAAGATAGTTGAGACTTTCCCCCAACTGAAGTTGGTGGTTGCCAAATGGCGATCATGGGCTTCGAGCCATTCGGCCCATTTCAGCACATCGTGCTCGGGCACCGGATTGCCTTCGTCGTTCAAAACATACGAGCCAATCCACGGATGTTCAGATTCGTCCTCAGTACCCATCATGCCTCCTCTACCGCATCCTTATGCTCTTGGCAAACATAGATTCCGGGGGCGATCCGTTGAATCACGCCATCTCTATTCAAAGTCGACAACAGCGCGTACACATATTGTTTGGCATTTGCACGTTTTGCTGCTGGCAGCGCTTGGACAACCTCGGCATTGCTCCACTTGCGGCCAGGGTTTTCTTTAATCACCTTCAGCACATCCTCGCGATGGCACGCTGTTGGAGAGTTGAGGGAAGACCTGTGATATTGGCGTTTCTCTTCCCCCTCATGATGCTTATGCGCAGTGTGTGCAGGGGCCCGCAAGATGGATTCAACACTTGAGCTTTGTTCCGCCACCAGCGCACAGGCTGCAATCACTTCATCCAACTGGTGCAAATATTCGCGCTGCTGCTCACCTAAAAACTCTTCTTTGTCCAGCTTGTCTTGAAGGACGGCGAGCTGGCCTCTCAAATCAGTTTGTCGGGCGGTAGATTGGTCCAACGTAAAAACGACGCTCGTCTTTGCCGTGCGCAATTGGTCGACCATCGAACGTAAATGACCATCGAAAGGCGTCGATTGCTCCAACCATTTGAGGCTCTGAGGTAACGCAGCAACAGATTGTGGCGTCTCTTCTTGGCCGGGGTGCTCTTCCACCACCTTTTCATTGGGATCTAAAACCAAAACCTTTGGAGTTTCTGGCGGCCGAATCGGTGTCACCGTGGCAACCAAGCTGAGTTTAGGTGCATCTACTTCAGCAGGTGCCTCGATCTCAGGAATAATAGGAATTTCGGCTACAGGTTCAGGTGCCGGGGCCTGTTGTGGCAGCGCTTCCGGCGCAACAGCAACAGGGGTTTCAACCTTCGTTTCTTCAACTTTTGGCTCTTCAATCTTTACTTCTTCGGCCTTTGGCTCTTCAATCTTTGGTTCTTCCGCCTTGGGTTCCGGCAAAGGAGGTTCAGACTTTTCTACCAATTCCGGTGAAACAGGGTACACATGAACAGAAAATGCATTTTTTCTACTGGGCGGCGTCACATACCGAGGCGCGGAAGGCTCTTTTGTGAAAGGCGTACCGGCAATCGCCTGATATGGATTCTTGAAAACAGTGGAAATAGGTTTCTTCTTTGGAGATCGTCTAGCAGACTTTATCGCAGATGCAATCAATACCTCTGTCTTTCGGTGGAGTTGATCGCTCGGGGATACTAGAACGGCTGCCAACTTGTCACGCATCAATGGATTTCTCATTCGTTTCCTCCAGGGCATTACAGGTCATTACTGCACAGTCCAAAAAGGGTTGTCGAAGACACTCTATGATAAAGAGCCCCCTTTGTCCAACAAAAACCTACGCGCATCCTTTCAGTAAACAGTAAGCGGCCAACAGTTTCAACTGTCAGCTACTTACTGCTCACTGCGGGCGTGCTCACATCGTCGCTTCAAACTTCGGCTCGGACCACGCCTCAACGTACGCGGCGGTTTCCGGGTCCAGTTCACGCGTCAGGGTGCGCGAAAAAGTCATAAAGTCTTGCAGCGGAGTCAGCGTCACGATCAAAAAGGGATCAATTGCCAGCTGTTCCACGTAAAACATGGCTTCCGGCAGCTCGCGCTTGATCTCGATAGCCTTTTGCAGCGCAAACTCCGGCACCGGCTGGCGATAGTCCTTCAAAGGCGTAATCCGCCATGTCGGGTCGAACATCTTGCCAGAGGTGCTGTAGTGCTGAGCCATCTGCTTCTTGTACGCAGAAACGCCCTTTTCTTCGAGCACTTGAATTTCCAGCTTGGCCAGCACCCGCTTCAGCGTGCCAGGCGTACGCAGCTCCTGGCGCAGCGGAGTGTAGCCCAACAGCGCTTCAGCTTCGGTTGCCAGCTTTTGCCGTGGATCGGTCAAGTCCAAATTCTGAACTTCCACCGGCACCCGCTGCAGCATCTCCCGGCTCGGCTCATCCACCACTTCGAGCGCCGGAGTCATAGCATTTGCCGCTTCACCCCCATTGAAACCGTACACACCTGTATAAGAACCGATGCTGTTGTTGTACAAGTAGCTGTACTCGTACTGGATGGGCATTGTCTGTGGTTCCGCAAAGCTTACCGACGCACCGGTTCCTTGGCCACTGCGTGAAAGGTCCGTAACCCATGGCCACTGAGCCGGAGTTGCCGGCCAGATCGCATTGTTCTGCCGCAGCGCTGCAAGCTCTGTCTGCAGGGTCGGCAGGGATGGCAGGGATCGAACGCCAGTCAGCCGATAGGCTTCTTCTTCCGTCGGCGCAACCATAATGTCTGTCGATGCACTAGAATGGCCCGTCAACCGATCGATGGTGCGCTGACGTGCTCCTGAAAATACAGTCGCAAAATTTGGCATTATCTTCTCCTCGATGGAATTTGGTTTCCTGTGCGTTACTAAGGTGCCAATACTTCTGGTTTGGCACCAGCCATAAATCGATCCAAGAGTTTGTGCGCGCAAGCCTGCCCACACACATGCTCGGTTTCGTCTTCGTCGAGCCGGTGCTCCTGCACCGCCCTTTCCCACGTTTGCAAGTGGAAGCCGACGGGCGTCGACACAAGAACAAACCAATGGTTGGCGTCCTTGTGCTCAACCCCACAGCAGCTGCACGCGTAAACTTTTTTGAGCGTCATCCGTTACTTCCTCTTAGGTGGAACAAGCAGCGCACGAGCCAAAACAAGAGTTACCACCAACAGCGATAATTCCAATCCCATTCCCACCTAACTTCCCACTAGAGCATTTTTCCAATTGGTGTAGAGCGAAAGCAGGATGCCGAGTGGATTTTTCCTTAAGAAAAAGCCACCTTGCACGCCACTCAACACTGCACGTGTATTGGAAAAATGCTCTAACTCATTACATCGTTGTCAATCAATCGAGCCAGCCAATTAAGCCCTTTTCCTGTAACTAGCACCTGCGAATACAAGTGTTCAAATCCACCCTCAAAATAAGTCTTTTCCTTTACCACAAAATAGCCCAACTCGATGTAGCGCTGGTACGGCAGGTTATCAGTAATGAAAATTTGTTTTAACCGCAAAAGGACAAACAGCCGGGTGCGTCCCGTCTGCAAAATCTTGGCGGCTTCCAGCATGGTGTGCAAACCATCGGCTGTGGCAATCCGGTCTGCAATTTGCGCTTTGGGAGCCATGATCGCCTTTTGCTTTTCAAGCGCTTCAATCTCCCGCTCGCGCTGTTGCCGCAGCTGGTACTCGGCCGCGTACTGGCGATAGCGCTCTGCCAGCGCCAATGCCGCAGTGCCCGGATCGGTCAAGTCAACCAACGCCGGACCGGCCAACTGGGTTTCCAACTCCTGCCACCGGTCAATGATCCTGGCGCGCAAATCCACCCGGTAGCCAGAGATCAACACCAGCGTCTCTCGCTTCGGCAACTGGATTTCAGCGATAGAACCCAGGTTATCCACGTAGACGTTAACCCCTTTGTTCTCAATAGCTCGTTTTTGAGCTATTGAATCTAAAGAGTTTGCAGCACCCTTTTCTTCAAAGCTCAAGGTCGAAGGATCGATTCCTGGCCGGGGATAAAGGTCGCACAACATCGCACGAATATCGCGCAGCACATTCCTGTGTTCTTTCCCAGTCAGCGCCGCAATCTCGCGGCTACTCATTCTCACTGGAACCTGCGGCGGAATTTGCGCATTGCGTGCGTCAGAAAACAAGCTTAAGGTTGTGCCCACGTATCACCTCCATCCAGAGATTGGAAAAGTGGGGAGATTGCTGTATAGAAGCAATCTCCCCCCCCTCAAAGCCGTCCCTGCGGATCAAACTGCAATCCGTTCCCTTCGGCAGCGGGAGATGCAGAACGGCCAACTCGTGCGACGGCTTTAGCGAATCGCATCCAGATCTGCGTTCAACGCTGCCGCATCAAACCCAGAAGGAGCTTTGCCGGTCGTCAGCCAATCGGCGCCGATCAGCGCGTACGTCTCGTCGCAATACTTATCCCAAAATGCCTTGGTCATCTGCAGCGGGCCACCCCAGGTAATGCAGGTGAAACTCTCGGCATCGTACTTCGGCACAAAGACGCAGTGGCCGCCCCAACTTCCCGGTTCGGCATTTTCGCCCGTTTGGCTGGTCACATCCCACACCGTCTGGTTCTGCGCCGTCACCGGCAGGTTCAATCCGATGTACACGCCGCCAAACAAAAAAATGGCTTGCTGAATCTCGGTCAGGTTTTGGAAGTCGGCAGAGGCAAAGGCACCCAGGGCATGGCCACCCAAGCCGTACTTGCGCCACTTGGTCAGCACATCCAGTTCTACGCCGCCATTGTCCGTTGTGGAGTCTCCCGGCACATAGCCGTCCCAACTTTCGTAGGCGCTTTCAATCACCGAATCGGCAATCGTGATCATGCTGGTGGTGTTGGCAGACCACACCTGCACGGCATGGCCACAGCCGGCAATCGTGCAATCGCCCAACGTGTCGTTGAGCATCATGCCCCATTGCGCTGTGCCCTTGGTCCAGTCCGCGCTTGCGGGCGGTGTGGGCAATGCCGGAGTCAGATACTTTGCGAACTTCAGCGTCCGCGTATCTGTTTTGATCGCCTTGCGCCCAAGTCGCTTTCCAAACAACTCCTGCTTTCTGCTCATGCCGCTTCCTCGCTCGCGCTGCCTTCCCCGCAGCAAACCTTTAAAATCTCGCCCATTTCTTGGATGTGCGCCGCAAATAACGTGCGCAGCGCTTCCAGCTCTTCCACGCTGTGCGCTTCCGTCACCGCGCGCGTCAACCGTGGAATCGACTCGGCCATGAAGCCCACCAGCGTCGGCTTGTCGTGGTATTCGGCAATCATCAGCTCCAGCGCGTAGCCAGGGTCGTCGATGCCGTGCTCATGCTGCCATTCTTCAAGACCACTCTCGATGAACTCGCGTTGCGACTGTCTCACACTCCATTTCACCGAGGTGTTTCTGTCTTTGGGCGGCGTATTCTCGGCCAAAGACACATACTTTCCTACTTCGCTTTGGAACTCTCGCGCCTGCATGGTGGCGGCTGCATTCAGCAAAGCAGGGTCCGCGCGCATCGTAGATGGTGCCTTCGCCAATTCCTCTGCGTTCTCAATCGACATCGAAAGGAATTGCTCTTTGCTGAGCATCTGTAACCGTTCCGCCAAATCCACCATCATGTACCAGGTTGAGCGGCCAATGCCTTTGCTGGCGCGGTAGCTCTTTTCGTCCGGATAGCCCAACCGCTCCCAGCCGTTGTAGCGTTTGATGAAGTAGCCCTCCCAGCCAATCAGCATTGACCGCTTGTTCAGCGCTACCCACGATTCGGTAATTGCTCGATCACTCTCGTGAAGCCGTTCATCGAGGCTTTTCACCGGAGCAATCCCATCTGTATTCACGAGCATCAGAGCGTGCTCGTTCGCTTGAAACGCTTCTGTACCCATGCCGATTCTCCTCAATCCGTGTTTTCTGCTTGGCCCGAATACTTATCGAGCCAGGCGTTAAAGTGGACGGTCAATGTCTTAGCCTCATCGATCGTCAAGCTGTTGTCGCAAGAAAAGCTCGATCCGTCCTTACGCACCGCCAGCACCAGTAACTTGGCAATCTGCGTGTCTTCTTCGATCAGGCGAGCGGCAATGGCCGCAGGTGTTTCCGGAAAAGTTGTCATCCCGCTTTCTCCTGTTTGTTGAATAACGGTGCATCACCTTCAATGCGCAAACGCGCAATTTCCGCATATGCTGGATTGACCTCAATGCCAATAAAATTGAACCCTTCGCGCAGTGCCGCAATGCCCGTCGACCCCGATCCCATAAACAGATCGAGCACCGTTCCTTGTGGCGGGGTTACTAACCGGCACAGATACGCCATCAAGGCAATAGGTTTCACCGTTGGATGTGTATTGCTACGCATAGTTTTTCCGCGAAGATAAGGGTTATCAATCGGGACTTTACGGCCATCGTCCACAATCTTTTCTTCAGTACCCCACAATCCTTGGTTACGCTCTTCACGGCTTGCTTTCGCACAGTAGTAGAAACGTGCGGCAGAACCTTGATCCAACCGGCGCGCTCCTGGCTTCATCGCAAAGTTGGTGCTGCCATTCTGTTCGTAGGTGCGATTTGCGCTCGGCTCCCCTTCACGCGTATCGGGATCTACCGACTTAAAGAACCGCGCCGCAGAACCGGTATCGCCTGCATAAGCTTTTTCTTCATAGCTTTCAAATTTTCCGTAGATTCCATCAGTCTTTGGCTGATTTCTATGCCCGCTAAAGTCTCCAGAAGATGTCTGCGGAAATGCAGCAATTACTTCATCGCTTCCGTCGTGGATCACGTTGGCTGGCCAACGGCCAAAACCAACGTCACCAGTGCGATTGCTACCGTTTAACCCATTACCGAGAGCCACACTACGCGACTCTGAGCGCGAAGAAAATAAAGGAACACCGTCTAACGCTTCCACACGGCACGCATCGATGTTCATCGCACCAGTGCCATATTCCAAAACATTTGCGGCCACGGTACCGATCAGCGGCTTACGCGCAACAACTATTGGCTCGTGTGACGGTTTCAGCGCTGTGCCCCAACCTGCCCATTGCTTTGCTGCATCCGTGGCAGGCATCGTAATTGGTTGCGGCGGATAGTCGTAACTGACTCTGCGTGTCTCGCTGTACTGTTGCCCAGCTTTTCCACGGTGATAGGGAGCAGGTGCCACGACTTCCCGTTCTTCCCCAGCCGCCTTATCGATTGCCTTGCTTACATCCAGCGATTTAGGAAAACCACTCCCATAAATCCACATGATCTGATCACGGATTTCAAAACCAGCATCTTCAATCGCGCAAGCCATCCGGTGATAAGTACGACTGCCGCCAAATGCCAGCAGATAGCCACCAGGTTTCAATACACGCAGCGCATCAACTGCCCAGGAGAAATACCAATCCTGAAGTGCCTGCATCACATGCGCATCCGCACCATAGCTTGCGCCATTACCATTGCGAACCTTGCTACGGCCATACGGGCTATCAGGCGTCTGCATCGTGCCGTCGAATCCTTGTCGGTGATCTGTCTTCCACGGAGCATCCCAATCTTTTCCCATAAACTCCAAGCCATACGGGGGATCAGTGACGATGGAATCCACCGACGCGTCTGCCAGCGTTTTCAGTTGCTCCGTTACGTCGCCTTCCAAGATTCGATACACGCTCGCTCCTCGCAGTTCTCTGTTTATGCCGCCGCTCGTTGCGCATGCTTCAACTTCAAATGGATTTTCTGCTGCTTTGAAATTCCCAACAGCAAGCGCCGCGATGCATCGTCGGCGCATCTGTCGAGCTGGTCCAGAAGTGGTGGTAACTTCTCCGTCTGTTTGGCTGAAAGCCGAAACCGATTCGCGTATTTCCACTTGCGCATGTTCATGGCAACCTCAAGCCACTTTCCGTCTGCGCACCACCACAGACCGGTAAACAGCTTTCTTTGTTTTTTCCTCTGCATTCCAGCGCAGGACATCAAGCGCGCAAATCCGCTGCAACGCCCAAGTGCGATCCAGCAGATGCTCGTCGGCGGCTCTGGCCAATGCCCGCCGAAAAAGTACCAACTCAAACGGATTCATCGTCACGGTTACATCGGTTTTAGCCATTAGTCATACCTCTCAATGGATGCGTGAACATCGGGATCAAACGGAATTGGCCCTCTCTCCAGCGGCACCAAAGCCAGGTTTCCGCCACCGTGTTGAATGGTGAAGGAGATCGGCTCACGAGACTCAGCCGCCTTGGTTTCAAACTCGGCACGACGGATCATCTTTTTCTCTCCCGCGTTTTCAATCGAGAAACCGATGGACCATTCCGTCCAGCCGTGAATCGAAGTTGCGCCGCGAATGCGCGTAAAGAAGCGTCCTGTACCTGCTTCCTTGCTCACGTGGTGAATCACACCGATGGCGCAACCGGCTTGCTGGCCCATCTGGCCAATCTTTTTCACCACCTGCCCCATCTCCGTGTTGTTGTTCTCGTCGCGGTTGTGCAGCCGGTTCAGCACGTCGAAGACGGCAAACTCCACGCCACGCTCTTTCAGGTCGTCGGCCATGTGCTGTAGCTGATCGTCGTTGTCAACGTCGAAGTCGCCAAGCTGCTCGCGCGTGTTCATCCAAAGCCAGCCTGACGGGTCCTCGCCAGAGTCAAGGCCTTTCCCGCGCAACAATGCCTGCACACGCACCTTCGTCAGCATGGGAGAATCCTCGCGGCTGATGTAGGCTGTGCGGATGCGGCGGGGAATCTTGCACCCCAGCCATGGTTTGCCCGTGGCCAATGAAAGCAGCAGATCGAGAGAAGCCAAGGACTTTCCAGTTTTCGGTTCGGCCGCGATCATGCCGTTGCCGCCTACCTGGATTACGCCATCCACCAGCCACTCGATTTCCGCATCGGCGGTCATGGACCACTCCACGGCGTCCACCAGCCAGTTCTCTCTCTTGGCATCCGCTCCCGTCCAGATCGGCGATTCCACAATTCGCTTCTCCAGCTCGGCCACGGTGTGTTCTTTCAGAAAGTCGCTGACGTCGCTTTTCTCCGGCATCTCCGGGAAGGAGATCACGCGCACGGCATAGGCAAAGGGAGCAACGGAAGCCGCAACCGTCTCTGCGTAGATCTGGCCAGGCTCGTCGTGGTCGGCGAAGATCATCACCTGCTTGCCGGTGAAATACGGCGCGTAAGAGTCCAGCCACTTCGGCGAATGCCCCTTCTGCCATGCGCCGTCGTAGGTCGTCGTCGTGGCAATTGAAAAGGCGTACTTGGCAAAGAGATTGGCTTCCAGCAGGTTGTCGGCATCTTTTTCGCCTTCGCAAACCATGGCGATGTTAGATTTCACCAGATGCGGCAGGTTGTAGAGCACGCGCCGCGTCCGTTCGCCTTCCTTGGCGTCGATGCCCGGCTTCCATGCACCATCCACCAACCGGAAAACGCGGAAGGTCTTTTCGCCAATCTCTGGCTGGTAACGCCGCTTCTGGAACAGTGCCAATCCGTTCTCGTCGCGATAGTCGTAGATCGCCACGGGGGGCCCGAGCTGCATCTCACCCTCACGGCGCGCCACCGGCGCGGCTCCGGTAATTTCAGCCACGTTGGTTTCGGCTTGCTCCAGCGAGCAGTGAGAGAACCGCGCTTCGAACTGGAAGACGTTGCCCTTGGCGCCGCAGGCGTGGCAGTTGAAGCCGCCGTTGCCGTCCAGGAAGAGCGTGCAGGATGGATTCGCTTCGTCGTGGAAGGCGCAACGCACGGCAGCCTTCTCACGCGCCGGAATGTGCTGCCCTGGGTGGCGGTGTTCGAAGTAGTGCCGAATTTGGTCGAAGCTCAGTTGCATTGCGTTTTCCTCTCCAGTTCCCGTTGTGCCTTGTGAAGCCCCACGGCCAGGTCTTCGGCCGTGGGAGAGTTACGCCACGCTTAGCACTTCGTAGGCGCGCACACCCGGCTTCAATCCCCAACGCTTCGAAGTTCGCCACCGGCCTTCGCCATAAAACTTTTCAGGGCCACACGCCACCTTGCTGAGTTTGCCGGCCGTATCCAAGCGGCAGTATTCCTTCCAGGCCGCCACCATCCCGTCGCGAATGCCGTCCAAGTCGCCGGGATAGGTCTTGAGTTCCTGCTCGGCCTGTCTGGCAATCTGGTTTCGAGCCCATTCGGTTGTCATGCCGATGGCTTCAATCACAGCCGTTGCGATCATCTGCGCTTCGTCGCTCAACGGCTCGTTCACCCGTTGCTGCATAGTTCGTTTTTTCCATCGGTCTCTCGGGGAAAGAGAATCGCCGGGGGCATCGGCGGATTCCAGAGTTTCTCCGGAATCTGCCCCCCTGTTCCCTGTTCCCTGTTCCCTGTTCCCTGTTCCCTGATCAGGGCGGAGCGGCTCCGTAACTTCCCCGAGGCTCTCTGGATCTTTCACGAGTAACTCTGGAGACTCTCCGGAAACTTCCGGAGTTCCTTCCCATAAGATGAGTGAAACATTGAACTTACTTTTTGTAGGGTGACTAATCTTCTGATGGTTTTTGAAATGGATGACTTGTCCGTAGCGCTTACCGTTGTAGCTGCCGAAGCGTAAATAACCGATCGATGCAAGTTCTTTCAAATATTTCGAAATATTTTTAAAATCTTTGCGTAATGGGCACGTTCCGGCACGCACAAGCACCGGATTTGCGTTGAAGTAGCCCTCGTCATCGGCGTAGCAGAGCAGCGCTTCAGCAAGAAGATGCGCTTGCGCCGACAAGGACGAGAGTCCTTCATTCGCGTTGAACTCCGGTTTGATACTGCGTATACGACCCATCACTTATCCTTGTTTCTTTGCGCTTTTTGCTTCGAGGTACGCTTCAATGAATGCTTGTGCCGCAGGGATGCAGATTGCATCGCCGTAGAGGCGAAGTCGTCCCACGCGGGCGGCACTCCCATGAGCCAGCGGGAATGAGCCGGATTCAACTGGCCGGAACTTTCCATCCCGGCATCCAATCCAGTCAGCATCTCGCCAGAAGCCGTTAAGCGGACTGGCCCCGCGAACTTCACTGCATGTTCCAAACTCGCTGTGTGTTTCTTGCCGTCCAGCGTCATTCCCGTTGCGTCCATCACTTCCGTCGACACCGAACGGCCTCCATTCGGGGTACAGGGAGTCGGCCATGCCGCCAAGTATGCTTGTGATGGCACCCGATCCAAGCGCGTTCTCTTCGAACCGTCTGGGTTGATTCCCGTCTGTGCCATTCCCGGCGTGTCCTTCCAATCTCGTGCGGATGGGCTCGCCCAAGCTGACAGAAACACTTGGTCCTCCAGACGGCTCTTCTTGTCCTCCGCTCGGTCTGGATTCCCCGTGCTGTGTCCCGTTTCTGTCGAACGTGGAGTTGCCCAAGTCGCCAGATTCGCTTGGCTGTGCAGTGTGTCCGGCTTGCCCCGATGCGCTCCCGCACATTCCGAGTCCTCTGCCTTCGGCGTCGACCATGACGAAAGAGTCGCCGCGTTGCTCAGGTCGTGCGGGAAATAGTGGTTGTCCGCTGCCGTGTTGCCCCGCAGCTTGTCGTCGTGCGTCTGCGGTGTTGGCCAGTGCGTAATTTGCGCTGCTTCCGACAAGTTGACCTGGTGCCCCTGTTCTCGTCGCAACGCCGCTTTCTCCGGGTCCGCATACTCGCCGCCTCTCCGGCACGCATCCGGACTGGGCCAGGAAGTAAAGTCGTTCTTTTTCCGGTTTGGCAATGCTCGGAGTGACATGATCGAGTTCCCGTTTGGTGTTTCTCGCGTTTTCCATACGTGTCCAAACAATCCAGATTGCAATGTTGAAGTGGTTTTACGAAGCCGCTGAAAAATCTGTTCTTGGAGTTGCTGCTCCCTGCCGCTTTCAGGTGCCAAAAGGGACATTTGCATCATGCCGCACCTCGGCACATTCTCCTTGCAAATTCCAAATTTTTCAGCGACTCCACAGGCCGCTTAGCCCATGAAGTCTTACCGCCAAGTGCTGCGATCTCCCGGCGGTCCATCTTGGGCAACTCGACAACGCGCCGTATTGGTTCATGGTGCAGATGCCATTCTCTGTGGCACGGGTCGCAAAGCCAGCGCACTTCAAGCGGCTTGTTGTAGTCATCATGGTGCGCATGAATTGAACTGCGTCCGTGTTTCTGCTTGCTGTTGTCGCCGCACACTTCACACGGTTGCTGAATGAGTTTGCCGCGACAAATTGCCTTGGCCACAATCGCATGGACTCGCTTGTCGTATGGATAACCACCCTTAAAAAAGTGGTTGTCCTCGCCCCAGCGTTGTTGCGAACGAAAGACCACATTGCGGCGTTTGAGTGCGGCATAAAGGCTATTACGTCGTTGGCCGTATGCCTTTGCGACTTCCGCGACAGAGAAGCCAGCGTTGTACATCGCAACGGCGTCTTCGAAATTCTTTCTTTTAGCTGGCATATCAATCGCTCCTTTCGCCAAAAAAATACAGTCTTTGTCTGATGTGAGGTGCTCCAAATCCACTAGCCGGGATATCCGCAGCAACCACCGAATAACCCGCGCTGTTCAAATCCGACTTCACCAAGTCGTACCAGCCAAGTGCCAACTTGCTCGAAACTTGTTCTCCAAAAACAATTACTGGCTTGCGTATTTGAATAAGCGGGAAAAGGGCAGGCCAAAGGTGCCGTGGGTCGTCGAATCCTTTTCCTTTGCCAGCCACAGAAAAAGAAGGGCAGGGGCAAGAAAACGTCCAGACGGGCCGGTCGTCGGGCCATCCAGCTTGACGCAGGGCGACGCTCCAGAATCCGCCACCTGCGAAGAAGTGGCATTGGGCATATCCCATAAGGTCGGCTGGTTCAACATCGACGATGCTCCGTTCATCTACATCCCCCGGTGCAATTGCGCCTGCTTGGATGGCTTCCCGCAAGACTTCAGACTTGAAAGGATCGATCTCGTTGTAGTAAGCGCCGATCTGCATCATCTGTTCCTGCGCTCCTCAAAAAAATGCGCAAAGAATCCCCGACCGCTCAAGAAAGCAGAGTGGCAAAGTCGCATCGATTCAATGCAATTTTTAGGTGTGGGAGTTACGCAGCTCTCTCGGCAGCACGCTCGGCCAGCCAGTGATCAATGTCGGCAGACAGCCAACCCATGGCACGCATGCTGAGCTTTACCGGAGCGGGGAAAGAACCCGACTTTTGGAGTGAATAGATCGTGCTAGCGCTCAGTCCGACCATCGCTACCACTTGCTTCTTACGCAGAATCGCTGGCGATCCTGGTACCTCGGTAGGTTTCTTCATCTCAATATCCTCAAGCGAAACTACCGTGATTATTCGCGTTTTTTTTTGCTTTGCAAGCGGAATTTTTAAAACTAATGCTATAAGTCGAGATAAGTCGAGAATGAGCTAAAACGTCGAGGTAAAAAGGCCGGCGCACGGGGTATTTTCCCCTCGCGGCCGGCTCGTTTTTTTAAATTTTGTTGTTAGGCGGCGGGAATTTCTCGCGTTGCTTTATTGCGGCACTCGTCCAAAAAATCTGCCCAGGCTTGCATCATTTGTCGACGCGGTTCAAGATATTGCGCATAGTTGTAAGCCTGTGAAACCGTATCGCCAGCTCCAGAAACATGGGAAAGTTGCGTTTCAATGTGAAGATGATTGAAACCTTTCTCGTGCAGATAGGTCGATGCAAGACCTCGCCATCCATGCCCTGTCATCGTCCGATGATAGCCAAGGCGTTTCAGCGTATGCAGCAGGATGTTGCTGCAGATCGTCTTTGATGCGTGGCCACCAATACTCGGAAACATATATTCTCCAGAACCAGAGAGTTCGTAGAGTCGCTTGAACGCATCAAGACTCTGCCGCGAAAGTGGAACCAAGTGCGCTCTCTTTTCCTGTCTCCTGCCTTTCATCCGTTGCGGAGGAATAGCCCACAGCTTTTTTTCCCAATCGATTTCTTCCCAGCGTCCAGAAAGTAATTCTGTAGTACGCAAGAAGGTCAGACTCATCAGTTTCAGAGCAAGACACGTCACGGGATAGCCGGTGTTTTGATCCATCTTCTGAATTAGAGCAGGCAATTCAGAGAGCGAAATACGCGCAAAATGCCCTTTCACGGTTCTGGAAAGAATGTCCTCTGAACGGATACTCGTGGCGGGATTCAGACTGTTCCCGTCCAATATTCCATTATTCTGCCCCCAGGTAAAAATCTGCCGAATCGTCTGCAAATTGCGTCGAGCACTATCATGTGAACCCCGATCATCTGTTGCTCTAATCGCATCCACAATATCCAGGCGCTGGATGTCTTCCGGGCGCATTTTACCAAGTCGCGGAATCGTATCGCCTTCCAGCCGACGTTGAACTCTATCGATATACTTTTGGTTTTTGTCGTTTTTCCACCAAGCAAACCATTGCCGCGCCAGATTTTCAAAGTTCGGCTCGGTCGCTGTCTTTTTTTTCTTCGCAGCCAGCGCTTCTCGCAGCTCATGCTTGGCTTCCTGGCGCTCTGCCATAGGATCGGTGCCAGCGGCCAGCTTTGCCCGCGCCTCGGCGTGGAGGAGCCGTGCCTGGGCCAAAGATACGTCAGGATATTTGCCAAAGGCCATTTGCTTCTGCTTGCCTTCACAGCGGTACTTCCAGCGCCACAGCTTTCCACCAGTCGGTGCGATGAGCAAATGAAGACCGCCGTGGTCAAAAATCTTGTAGGGCTTGGGCTTAACCGCTGCCTTTTCACACTGCAAGTTTGAAAGTTCACCCACTATTTTCATGATTTCTACCTGTTCCTTCTCCCCGATGGCGTATTGGGGGCACACCGCATGAGTCAAAGTGTACCAAAAAATGCCCCCAGAAAAGCGCCGTTTACAGATGATCGTCCCCAACTCTCCTAAACGCTAATGATTCAAAAAGTCGATAGGCAAAAAGGAGAAATCCTTTGTTCTAAATGGGTTAGAAGGGTAAAAACAGGGGAGAAACGTCGAGATAAGTTTAGATTATATATGTGGAGTTGTGTCCTACCACGGAATACTTAGAACGAACAAAACAAAGGACTTATTCCTTGCTTTTTAAGAAGTGCCCCCAAAAATGTCCCAGCATCGGATTTTCTTTCAAAAAGTATGTCGGCGATCACTGAGAGCGATCGCCGACATACTTTTCAGAGGCATGCCCTGTTCTCTAGCGTAAGTATAGTCATAGAGTGCGGACGTTGTTCTAGCGTCTGCAAAAATACTTTTAATTCGGAGGCGCGGTAACGGTATGTGCACTTGCCATTGGAACCAATCACAAAAGCAATGCAAGGGATTTTGCCTTCATGCGCCCAGCGCTTAATCGTGTTCACGCTAAAGCCGAGATATTTGGCCGCTTCTTTGGCATCGATCAGAGGTTCAAGCGGTGGTTCTGCAGATGCGATACCCATTTGCTGTACTCCTTCATGCTTCTACAAACTGTTCATTCTCAATCAATTTGCATTAACTATCCCTTTTTGAAACAGAATTCATCGGAAGTGTAGCATAAAGCAGCAAAAAATGTAAAATAACGTGAAAAAGATTTTTAGAGTGCAAAGAGGCACATAACAAAGGGCCAGCCACCGAGGAGAGACCAGCCCTTTGCAAAATAACCGCTTATGAAGAGCACCAGTTCAGAAGCGGCACCAGCACAGGCAAGAACTACCCGCCTGTTTGCATTGAACTTCCGTTCCGATTTTCTGTCAAGACTGTTTTTTGGCAGTCCGGAATCCGGACTGCCCCCACCGCGCACAGGATCAATTCGGCTTTTGGGAGCCACTTGGGGTTGGCATCGCGTAAAGGGCCAGCTGATCCAGAACCTGGTTTGAAAATTCTTTGGAAAACGATTCTTTCCATGGATCATCCAGGTGAAACGCCGTATGGGCCAGAATTCTCCCGGCGCACTTCGGGCAGCCAAACAGAAAGTGATCCCCCTCCACGACCTCGGGGTCGTTGCTATCCTGCATAACCCAGCACAAAACCGCAGAGTGAATATCATGCTGCTTCAAAAGCGCTTCAAATGCTTTGGTGAATTCCTGGCTAGGCATCATGGTCTTCCCTCCCCCGAGCATCTTTCCCTCGGCTTACGCGGTGGCGCTCGGTTTATGCCTCGTGAGCGCCACTGTCAATGCCTTCAAATGAGCGTGTTGTTCAAGCCGTAGGGGCCTCAGGTGCCTTCGGCGCTTCTGGCTCGGTGGAAGGGGCAACATGATTATTCGTCCGCGTCCGACGTGGCTTATTCGATTTGTAGACATAAACGCTTTTGGAATTTGGCGGGCACGAAACCCACAGATTATGGTTGTTGGCACTGCTGAAGGTTCGGATCACATTGGCTGCTTTTGCCGCCAAAATAGCGTTGGCAAAGTCTTCAATTGCGACCTTCGGCAGACCGTCTTCTCCCAGCGATGCATTCAACGCCGCATCAATCAACGGCTTATACAGATCGATATGCGACTTTTTCGGGAAAGCCTTGCTTTGTTCCATCATGCGTAATGGCATATTGACATAGCTCCTTGGGGCTATTTTTATTACGCAAAAATCATACGCTTTCTTTGCGCTTTTTCTCCCCTATTATGCGACCGTGGCCAAGAACAATAAACATCTGCGTTCTCTACCACGGTCGGCATGGGCTTACAGGAACAACTTGTCCGCAGGATCACTGCCCTTTTCTTGCTTTTTGCCAAACTGTTCTTGAATGGCATCGAGCACTTGCTGGAACTGATCCTGCCGGATCAAGTACCGATGCTGAACTTCAAACTCCTTGTCGAGAAACGCCTTGATCTGATCTTCTGTCAGGTTCAGCTTGCGCTGAATATCGAACAGCGTCACGGCATCTTCAAAAGAAATATGGATCTTGGGGTCATGGCCAGGCCGCGTCTCCCATTCTTCCCGCTTGCTGGGCTTTTTCTGACTCGCCTTCTTGCCCAGCGAGCAGTCTGCCGTGTGGCCATTCAAGGTGCGGCACTCCGCGCAGATTACGGCGTCTGGTGCCCGCTGCGTTCCTTCATGGCCATGGCCGCGATTGGGCTCCGAAGATACCTTGAGCGTGCCCAGCTCGCGCCGGACTTTGTCCAGCTTGTGGTTTACTGGCGGCACGGGATCTCCTTCAATCGTCGACGACACTTCCTCCGGGATATAAAACTGCCCCAGCTCTTCCGGCCAACCGCGGCGAATGGCCTTCGATTCAGCGCACTTTTCGGTCTGGCCGAGCGGCATTTTTTCCCATTGGGAGACAGGCTCCAGCTTACCTGTTGCCCGGTTTTTCTTGGTTTGCACAGATTCCCGATAGTACGCCGTTGCGCCAAATTCTTTCCATTGCGAAGACTGTTCGTGCCATTTTTGCACCCACACTGTCACGCGAAGATTGTCTGTTCCCTGCCCTTCCACCAGCGGCAGCTTGTCAGACGGCATGTACAGGCCGGTGCGATTGGCGACCGACCGGAAGCCGTCAATGCCCACCTGGAGCACCATCCGCTCTTCATATTGGCCAGTCTCTGAATTCCATGTGCGCCGCTTGATGGCATAGATTTGCTTTTGGAGCGGATCGAGTCGCCGCACGCGCGCCACATGGCAGAACATCATGAATTCCGGGTCAGACAACCCTGGTGCCACTGTTTGCTTGATCAGTTCAAGGTTTTCTGGCCGCTCCCAGTCCTGATTAACGACCGTCATGCCCTGCGTATTTGCGACCATCATTCCAGTTTCAGGCATTTTCCTCTCCTTTTGTGATCTGTACCAGCACGGGATGTCTCACATAGCCGCAGATTTGGTAATATCCGCACCATTTTCGATCGCATCCCCACCAGCTTTGATTCGCCGGTACAAAGACGCCGGTTTTCATGGCGTGGATCAAATTGGCAAAGCGGTTTAAAAATACCTGCACGTCGTCTATACTGCGTGTTGTGACCGTGGGCACGTATTTTAATGTCGGCTTTGCGGCATTCGTGCGGACCAGAAAATCCAACACCATTTTGTCGGGCAATTTCCCGTCCACGACGTAGCTGGCAGTCGCGTACGCAGTCAACTGGTTGGAATCATCGGCCGTGCCCGCTTTATTGTTCCCGTCCATGTACGACGGAGTAGGCGATTTAGCGGATGTCTTTGTGTCACGGATGACGAGCAATTCTTTATCTCCGTCATGCACAATTTCCTGCACGTCCTGCTCACCCACGAAATCAACGCCTGTGCGGGCAGCGGCATTTAATGACCGCGCCTGTGCGTGCAGGATATTGGCCGCGTATTTGTCGGGCGTCGCTTCTGCCGAAGCGTGCAATTCTTTTGCCCGGGAGCGCAAAAAAGCGTCCATGTCCACGGAGAATTTACGGCGTGTGCGGACTGGCTGAATTTTCGGTGCCGCCTCGTCGTGGTGCAATCCGGACAAAGAAAGCGCTTTGTCCTTTGCCTCGCCCAATACCTGGTCCAGGCTTTTGCCGTCCTTTTTCTCGTCCTGGTCGAGTTCGATGGGTTCGTTTTTCTGCTCCTGCTCGAACTTGGCGGCCGAGATCGCGAGCACGTCGTCGCGCTTCAACAGCTCCCCTGTCTCGATCTTGTGGTCGAGATCCTGCGTCACCGATTCGTCTGTGGATTTGCCCACCAGCAGAAATGCGTTCGGTGGCGACTTGATGCCGAGGATGTAGCGAAAAAGAAAGCGCTGGCCGCAATCTGCCGCCATATTCAGCGCAGAAACGTGAATTTGACGACGCAATCTAGCTTTGCTTACGATTTTGTCAAGTGAGGGCACAGGGCTCTTTTCCATGTGACTCCTTTCACGATGGTCCAAATGCAGAACTGACTGACGCCGAACTGCTTGCCAATTTGTTTTTGTGAGGCAGATCCGCAAGAGTACATTTTCCGGATCGTTCCAACTTGTTCAAGCGTCAGCTTTGCATGGGGATTGTTTTCTCCCCACGGTTTACGGTTCTTTGCAGCAGCATCCGCTTGGTTATCTAGGTCCGTTCCTAAAAACAGATGGCTTGGACGAACACAAAGAGTGTTGTCACAGCTATGACACACAAGTAATCTGTCAGGGATAGGACCAACAAACAACAGATACGCCAACCGATTTGCTTTGAAAACCTTACCGTTCCACCAAATTTGTCCGTAGCGCGCCACTACGGTTCCTGTCCAGTTCCAACAGTTGCCAGTACGGTCAACATATTTCCAGAAATCCTGTGGTCGGCGCTTTCCATCAGGAATGTCAATTCGGCTGTTGCGGACTGCTTGAACAGCAGCGGCCATGTGCATGATCTCCTCAAGGCCAAAAACGACAATAGCCTAGGCCATTGCCAGGCTTGAGCCATTGCTTATTCCCGCCAACCGGGGGGCATGCGTCTCTGATAATTTGAGAGATAGTCTGAATCCGATTTTTTGTCTACTGTAAAAAATTAGAGTAGACGCGCAGCGGAGTTTGCCTTATGCTGCGCGCATGGAAAAGAAAACCAAGTTGACGAAAGCCGATCCAGATTTTTATAGAAAGATTGCCGCCATTGCCGGCAACAATTTGGTGCGCAAGAAGGGTACAGAATACTTTTCTAAGCTGGCGGCAAAAAGCCACCCACGCGATCATTATTTTGGCGGACGCCCCAAGAAGAAAGTGGCGTAACCGATTCCTTTTTTTGCTGCCGTGCTCATGAGGCGCGAGGTTGTCGCGATTACCGGGTTGCATCTATTCGATGCACTAAAACCGCATTGCTACGGTGGAATGTCCACTTCTTCGTCAGACGTATACAGTTGCATCTATCCGATGCACTAAAACTGCGTTGCTACAATAATCTCCCAATGGAGTGGGAACCCGACTATGTTGCACTTGTCCAGTGCACTAAAACTTCGTTGCTACTGTGCATGTTGACAAAAAAGGCAAACTTAAGTGGTTGCACTTGTCCAGTGCACTAAAACTGCGTTGCTACGCCCAATGTCTCCGATGATGCTCTCTGGACGAACGGGTTGCACCTGTCCAGTGCACTAAAACTTCGTTGCTACGAGGTGCCGAGATGGGCAAAGACAACATTTATGTGGTTGCATCTATCCGATGCACTAAAACTTCGTTGCTGCGTAAAGCCGTGAAATTTACCTCGCATATCTGGATGTTGCACTTGTCCAGTGCACTAAAACTACGTTGCTACGCCGGGTCCAGCAGGAGCACGTTATCTGTGGGCGGTTGCACTTGTCCAGTGCACTGAAACTACGTTGCTACGAGACACCCTGCACTTCATCGCAAAATTCGATGGGTTGCACTTATCCAGTGCACTAAAACTGCGTTGCTACGCGTAGTTTCATTCGAGGAGCGTACATTGTCATAGTTGCACTTGTCCAGTGCACTGAAACCGCGTTACTACTTCAGCGTGTTGCACTTGTCCAGTGCACTAAAACTGCATTACTGCGTGACAAAGCGTCAATAAAGCGCCGATTCCGAAGGTTGCACTTGTCCAGTGCACTCAAACTGCGTTGCTACAATGCCCCTCGGCTTGCCGTTTCGACGGCACTGGCGTTGCACTTGTCCAGTGCACTAAAACCGCGTTACTACACTATCGGCCAAGAGATAAGGGCGACCCAAGCAAGTTGCACTTGTCCAGCGCACTAAAACCGCATTACTACGAATCATTCATAAATTCATAGACTGCGATAAAGCGTTGCACTTGTCCAGTGCACTCAAACTGCGTTACTACTTTTGGACGAGATGGATGCAGCTGTAGGAGGAAACGTTGCACTTGTCCAGCGCACTTTAACTGCGTTGCTACTTGCTACAGTTCATACACTTGTGCGGAAGATTGGTGTTGCACTTATCCAGTGCACTTAAACCGCGTTGCTACTTGGTTCCGTATTTTTCAAGTGCGTTGCATCTACTCGATGCACTAAAACCACGTTGCTACCTGCGCTTAAGCTCGTTACAGGCTCTGAGTTTGTGTTGCATCTGCTCGATGCACTTTGACTACGCTGGTGCCTTTTCAGCACTATAAAAACATTATAGCATCCAAAAAATGCAAAATGCTTTGGGAGGGGGGGCAAAAATGCCCCTCCCCTGCCTCGATCTTGTTTGTTTTCATCAAAGATCGTCTGTGCCGCTTTCGTCACCTTCCAGCGACTGCGTGTCTTCTTCTTCGTCTTCAAATCCCGGCGTCTGTGCGTCTTCTTCAGATTCGTCTTCATTTCCCAGCGCCAGCTTTGCCAGCTTGGGATCGCAGGCAAAGCGCGACAGATTTACCGCAGCGTTGTAATCCTGGTCAATCAGCCTTCCACATGCTTCACACTGGAAGCGATCCTTTTCCGTCGATGGATTCAGATGATTGCAATATGAGCACATGCGCGTTGTGTTCATTGCCTCATACGGCTCAGTCACAATTCCGTATTTCACGGCAGTGTACTTGAGCAGAGAGATGAAGCGGCCAACAGCAGCAAATTGCCGGTATTTCTGCGAGCGCTTCAAGCTTACGGGATCGGTGTTCTCCTGGTGGACCGCAATTTTGGCCAGAAAGTTCTTTTCCAGGATCAACCGTGTAATGCTCTTTTTCTTCAGGTAGCTGCAAACATCATGGGCGACTTGCAGCTGGTTGTATTCAATACGCGCGCTGACTTTTTTGCTGTATGCGGCCGCAAGAGTCCCAATTTGTTCCTCGTTTTTTCCCCACGCATTCAGGATGCTCTGCACATCAACATCGTCTTTGAATTCCTCCTTGAGCCGCAGCAATCCACTACGACCGGCTTTCTCCAGCCATGCAGGCGTGTTTTCCCCAAGTTGCTTGCGCAGCGCAATCTTGGCCGTATCTTTGAAGTAGTCACGGCGAGTCTGCAACGCGGTTCTGATCTCCAACGCGTTGGGGATTCCATCTCCCGGCTTCCAATCAGGGAATAGCCGCGTGATATTGCGTTTTTCCCAGCGTGTGGGTCCCATATCGATGCGGAATGGCACACGATCTTTGTGATCTTTGGGCGATTTCTCAAAGTCCATCACAAGCTCGCGCACTGTCCAGCTCGTTGGCTCATACAGTGTGCCAAACCGAATTCCCACTTCTGTACGCCGCCAGCCAATATCCAAACCGGCTGCAAGGGCAGTGGAAGTCGGTAGGTCACGTTGCAGCTCAACCACCAAGCAGAGCCAAAGTTTGCCATCCTGCAATAGAAGTTTCCACTCTTTTACGTGGGAGTTTGAGGGCAACGGTCGCCACTGAATGACCGCAAAACGAAAACGCCATTGCTGGTTATCGTCTCCACGAATGGAAATCTCCGCTTCTCGAAGCGTTTTGCCACCGCCTACCGTCTGGATTAACTCATGCCCCGTATTGGCAGGATCGAGTGGCGCTCCAAACGACAATCCCGGTACGCCTTCCTTGGACTCCAGCAATGAGGAACTGACGCCAGCCTTGTTGAAATAGTAATGCAGACCCCAATCGCCGGCCTTGGGGCTGTCGTTGTACTTGATGAGTGGCCAGCCCTCGGACCAAGTCAGCTTTTTGGTCCTGCGGCGATCGAGTGTTGCCTTGAAGGCGGTGATTGTCGGCCGAATTTCAAAGCTCCGTAGCTTGAGATCCTTTGCTTCCTTGTTGGCAATCGGTCCAAAATTCTTTACAAACTCGTCGAGCGCGGTGTAGTCCGTCTTGTGCTGCTGGGCAAAGGTAATCACCTTTTCCAGCAAACCTTCTGGCACGGGACGATCTTTGTCGACGCGCTTCCGCAGATCACCAACAAAATGCCACAAACCATCTAGGCCGGGCATCTCGACCTTCAGCTTCGCTGGGTGCTTCATCTTGTCTTTGGAGCGACCGAGCGCGTCGTTAAAAGCATCGATCGCTGGCAAAATAACGGTTTGGACAAAATCGGTAATCTCCTCGGGGGAACCAGAAGAGCATTGGCGCCGTGCTTCGCGGCAAAGCCAAGCCAGGCGGTTCCAGAGGTCCCTTTGTCGCGTGATCGATGCTTTGAGCCACTCAGGTACTTCGCCGCTCGTGTTCGTGCCTTCATGGGTAAAGTACGCACGGTATTTATAGATGGCATTTGACCATCCATCTTCTGCCGAAAACTGACGCGGCGTTTTTGACATTCCGCCAATGTGGAAGATGGTCGGCTGCTTTTCGTCTACCAGCAGCACTCCAGATCGTTTCTGCGGACGCAGTTCGCCGTCAGGTGCCACCAGTTGAAAATTCATTGGTGTATCTGTCTTGAGATGAAGATCTGCGGGAATCGCCACTGCCGGCAACTGTGCAAACGTTGCCAGGCGCGTGCTCTCGTCAAACACGATGCGGCCATGCGTAAAAGCCTTGGTGGTCTTTAGTGACGTTTCTGCGGCGTGCACAAAGACGCAATCGTCTTTGTAGGTCAATTCTTTGATCATGCTTTTGATCCTTTCGGTGAACTGTTGCATTTACCCAATGCACTCAAACTTCTTCCTCTGCTGCTTTTTTCAGAGACTCGACATAATGCAGAAAAGCAGCAAGGACAGCGGGTTCTAGGTAAACTTGGTTGGTTTTGCGGATTCCATCCGATGCGTACAACTCGATCTGGTAGCCGTCAAAAGAAGCGTAAAGCCCATCGCCCAAGTAGACATCGTTTCCCTCCATGTCCAGCCTCATTTTTCGCGCCTTTTTTTCGATAGCACAGCCAGAAAAAAGAAGAGCAAAAGCCAAAAAGTACCTGGGTCAACCTTCACGCCAGACATGGCTTTTCTCCTCTGCTTGTCATGCGCGCAATTATATAAAAAAACAGCGGTTGTGGAGCAAATTAAATGGGCCGCCCGCTACCACGCGGACGGCCCTTATCGTATCGACGCTGGATTTGAACCAGCGACATTCTGATTACAAGTCAGAAGCTCTACCAACTGAGCTAGTCGATGAGTTGTGCAGCTGCGCCTTGCTTCATAGCCCAAAACCCTCAGTCTAATCCGGACGCTCTACCGCTAAGCCAAAGGGCCATATTTTTTGGGGGCCCCTACGGGGTTCGAACCCGCGTCTTCCGTTTGGGTGGTTTCGCCTACTCCGCTATCGTTTCGCTGCGATAAATCTTTGGGTGAAAGTCTGATCCGGTTTCAGTGACCGGGGTTGAACCTGAAGATAAGTTTGAGTCTGAGCCTGGATTGGGCATTTCTGCCCCACCCAACCGTTTAGGCGTCGAACAGCGGCTTGAACACGTAATCCAACAAGCCAGCGCCAATCTTTTTGTCGCTCACGCTTGTGTCCTGCTCGTTTGCCTTCGAACGAGCTTTGGTCACAGCGCGATAAAGTGTCTCCACACGATCGAGCAGATCTGCCTTTGTCGACGGCGTGATCAATGCGCTCCACTCCTGCTCAAGAATCGTGCCAATCACGGTATCCACATCCATCACCTGTGTCTGCGCAGGATGCTTGTCCGTGGCGTCATAGAGCACCAACGGCTTCTTGTCCTTCCGGGTCCGAAACTTGGTTACGTCCCGAGCCTTCCAGTATCCCTTGCCGCGCGATTCATCCGGTTTGAAGCCCTTTGCCGGGTCCAAGGTGGGGATGGATACAATCAGTTCCTTCCACTCGCCTACGCGCTTTTCAAGCTGAAGAAGAGTCGTTGCCGGTACGTCCTTGGCCAGGATCTCTCCATCCTCTGTCACCACGTCGGCCTTTGCCTGCGTGTTGGCCGCATCCACTTGGTAGGCGATGTCGACGGCCTTGGCCAGGTGCTTTGAAACCCACTCAATCTGCTGAGCAACCGTGGACTGTACGTCCTGCTGCTCTTCGATTGCAGAGATTCTTTCAACTTCTTCGTTGGGCGTGAAGCTCTTCATCCGCCCTTCGAACAGATGGCGTTTTTTCTCGAAGGTGGCAATCAGATCCTGACGCACCTTCGATGCCTGACCGCTTAAACTTCCATGCACGGCCAGCAGTTCGTGCAGCTTTGACATGGTCCCCTCCCGACGATGGGAATATACATCACCCTGGCCATGCGCGCAACTAATTTATCGTGTTTTTCCACCAGTCCGGCAAAAAGTTGACTGCAGCCGCAGGTCGTTCCTCGGTCGGCGCAAATTCAATTTTTCCTTTTGCGTTTTTCTCGTAAAAGGTCATGAAATTGGCAGGCATGATCTGTGGACCCTTGATGCTCGTGACCAATGCATCAACCCATAGCTCCCGTGGCAAATTTGCCACAGTTCCGTCGAATCTTTCTGCAAGAATGCGAATGTATTCCTTTTCGTATTCTTTGAAGGGGATCTTTTCCGCAAGCCCAAAATACTTGGCGAATTTGCTTCCATTGACTGCCATTGCGTCCGACTGTACCAGAGCTGCCGGCAAATGAATTTCAGAAAATATCTCCCGAGTCATGGTTCTCAAAGCCGCACGACCAGCATCGTCAATGCCATTCGTAAGAATCAAATCTCTTTGCGCAGCACATCCATTGTGGTCGTAGGCCCGCACCATAAAAGGAAGGGATTCGCCTTTGCTGAGTGTTTGAATGCCTTCGTCGTGAACTTTGCGGCAAATCTCGCGCCAATCCATGCACGCAATATACGCTCGGGAACTGCCGGAAGTCTACATTCCCAAGCGTAATAGGGATTGCCATTGCACCCAAAAAGTTATATATTTGTTTTATTGGAGACGCATTATGTACACCACAAATCTGCGCAAAGTCGGCGGATCAATCATGCTGGTTGTTCCCCCCGCATTTCTTGAGCAATTAAACATGCAGGTAGGAACTGCAGTAGGCGTGGCTATTGCGGATGGCCGCCTTGTCGTCAAACCAACGCCGCAGTCACATTACACGCTCAAGAAATTGCTGGCCATGTCCGACTACTCGCGCCCGCAGACAAAGGAAGATCGCGAATGGGTCAACAATCGCGCTGTGGGTGGCGAACTGCTATGAAGCGTGGAGACATTTATCTGGTTTCGCTCGATCCGACGCTAGGCCGTGAGCAGCAAGGAAGTCGACCAATCGTCATCGTTTCCGCAACAGAATTCAACCAAGCAACCAAATTGCCCGTAGTCTGTCCGATCACAGGCGGCGGAGATTTCGCGCGTCGCCTTGGATTTGCTGTTCCGATTTCAGGAATTGAAACAATGGGCATTGTTCGCTGCGATCAGCCCCGTGTGCTTGATCTTAGCGCTCGTAATGCACGCAAGATCGACACTTTGCCAAAGCCCATCTTGGAAGAAGTCCTCGCAAAACTTGTTACGATTTTTGAGTGATTCAAATGACCAAAGATTTCTTAGGCAGTCCAGATTCCGGACTGCCTTTTTGCGCTACTGGATTTTTTTGGAAGGAACCAGCCGAATGTTTTTCGGCTCGATGGCACGCAGCCTTTCCAGGCTCGCTTCATACCTGGCCAGCTCGGTCCGGTGATACTCAACTTGGCGCTCAGAAAACAGAATCTGCTCTCCAACCTGCTCCGCGGTCGGGCAGTTCATCCGCTCCAGCCGGTCCCATTCCTGCTTGGCATGTTCTTCCTGCATCCTCTGGCGCTCGTTCATGCGCCGCTTGCGCTGCGTTGCGTAATACTCCGGATCGCAAAGTAGACTGGCCGCCTGTTGAATTCCCCGCTCTGCCGCCGTGCTGAAGGAGTAGGCCACGTCCCGAATCACCGTTTCCGTATATCGGATCAGCCAACTCTTGAATCCCGGATGCTTGTACTGCTCTGGCAGATACTCCAGGGCATCTTCTGCCAGCTCGGCGGCAGGCCGAAAATGATTCCGCTTCGATACCACATCAGGGATCGCCTCAGGCACATTCATCCGATTTCCTTTTTACTGGTAGAGTCCCAGCTTGGCAAAATCGCGCCGCGCCATCTCTCTGGTTTTTGGGCTAAGGCTGGCCAGCAATTGGCGTCTGTGCTCAGCTTCGGCTTCCTTCTTCTGGAGCGTCTCTTCCAACATACGCTTTTTCAAATCGGCTTTTTGGGCTTTCTTTTCTTCGTTCATTGTGGCCTCCTTGACGTTGTATTCTAAACGGGAGGAAATAACGATGGAAGAAATACTGGTCAGATTTTTCATTTCGTACACACGCAACACCTGGCTTACGGGTGAGTACATAAAAGTCTATGTGCGCAAGGGGTTGCATCTTGGCACAGATCGCAAGATGCATCACTATCTCGATATTGCCAACATTACAGTCGATCCCAGATTCCGTCGACAAGGCTACTTCAAAGCGTTCCTGGCGCTTTGTCAGGAGATCCAGCCTTATGACGGCATCAAAGTAGAAAACGTTCTGGACGACGATCTGCGCGCGTATCTTCGCCGACTGGCGCTCAGCGATCCTCGCTGGGCAGAATCCGGAATAGAACTTAGCCCGGATTTTCTATGGGAAAACTTCAAGACAGAGAGATCGGGTTCCTGAACTCATCTTTCTGTCAGTTCGGCTACGATCATTTCTACCCAAAAAATCGCTTTTTTAACCCTTTTCTGTACGACGCTGATAGGCACATCTTCCAATGCCGCGATCTGCGCATTCTTCAGGCCGTTGATGTGTCTAAGAACGAAATATATGCCGTACGGTGGGGGGATGCGATAGAGCACTGTTTCGAGATTCTTCTTTGCCCCCGCAGACAGCTTTGAACCGCTCCGTTTCACGGCCGCAGCACAAAGCGCCGCTTCATCCTTTTGCGCTTTTTCACACCAGGGGCCGTATTTGCGCCTCAACACGGTTCTTTCTTTTTCTTCCTGAACTTTCTCTGTTTGATCATGCTGAGACAGCCATGCCAGCACTTCGGCTTCATGCTTTTCGGCCGACAATCCCAATTCGTGAATCTTGGCAGAATCATTGTTGATCCGAAACAGGTCGTCGTCTACGGAAAGGCCGGTGTCATGATCGAACACCATCTGGGGATGAGCATATTCATGGAATATACCCTCGACAACCTCAGAAATATCCTCGTCGGTGCTCATATGTTTTTCGATTTATTCTAGCAAAATCTATCGCAAGACGTTGAAGAAATTGCCGTACGCTTGGCTAAACCATTTTGGGACAGGCTATTCCCATTTATGAAGGTTCGTTAATAAAAGTGTCTAATGAATTTGAAAAACCGGTCGATAAATTTATAAAATCAGGCACATCCTATACCCCAAAGGAATGAAATTCCATGATCGATTCGGTGCTAACGAAGCTGGTAATAACGATTGTGACTATTTTAGTCTTGTTCATTTTAGTGCTGATTTTTAATGAGATGTACGAACTGCTCCAGAAATTTTTTTGTTCTAACCGTTTTGGCGGTAGTAAATCGCCGAAGGCAGATGACCCTGCGCTTCTGAAGCAGCCGCAGGATGTAAAGCGATATATGAAAGAATGGCATTGCTCGGAATCGTACGCTAAAGGTATGCTCCATAAATACCAGCGGATAAAAGATGATGAGATGACACGCTAATTGAAGTAGGTATATGGAGTAAAAAATATGAATTGCCGGTCTTTCCCGGCAGTCAATCACCCCACTGTTCCACCGACATTCCTGAACTCGTCGTGCGCTCGGCTAGACGCGTCGCGCTTGAAACGAGCAGTTCCCTGATTGCCAGGCCAGCCGTTCAGGGAGAGGTGATCCTCACCCGTCAATCTTGGTAGCCCCGACTGGAATCGAACCAGCGACTAACGGTTTAGGAAACCGCTACTCTATCCAACTGAGTTACGGGGCCAAACTTGGTGCAGCGGGCCGGGCGCTACTCCAGCTCCTCTTGCCCTCGGCCCCGGGCATTCAGCCTATGGCTATGGCCTTACCAGTACCTAGCCTTCGGTCTGATAGGCGTAGTTCCAACACTAGGCGTGCCTGCTTTCCACGCCGCCGCTGCACTGCCATTCTACATAAGCTACGGCGCAAATTCCACAGCGTTAAGCGCTGCGTCGTTGCTCTTTCAGGTTGTTGATGTCCGCTTCGTGCCGCCCAAGAATCATATAGAACTGCGACAAATCGGCCTGCATTCGATCCAAACGGCCATCAATTGCAGTAAAACGGTTGTCCATTCGGGCATCCGTCGCGGTGAAACGATTGTCGATCGCACCGAACCGCGCATTGTTCAGGAAGATCCCCACCAGGACCAGCAACGAAGGAATACCGATGCTCAGGGCTAGCTGCAAGTTCGTCATGCCCGCAATTATACCCCGATTCTCTCCACAAGCTGGTGGGTGCATCATAAACAGCATAAAAAATCATTGCCGCCTGTAAAAAACTTTTTGTATTGAGTTGTCCAGGAAGAAGCAAAACGTGCAACAAATCGAACCATTTTTAATGATGGCGTTAGACGGCGCTGAATCGTGGATTCATTCTGAAACACCTGCGGTTCAGGATAAGACACCGAGTGTCCAGAATAGGGCCTGTGGCCTAAAACGTTACAAGTAAAGGTGTTGCACGGCACACCGATGAAGGGGGTGGATGCAGAAACAACAAATTTAAGCATCCCAAAGGAATTACCCATATGAGTTTGAGCGTACTCAACAACATCAATGCTTCCTACGCCGAGTCCAACCTGAACAAAACCAGCAGCAGCCTGTCCACGGTGTTGCAGCAGTTGTCTTCGGGTTCGAAGATCAACTCTGGCGCCGATGATGCCGCCGGCCTCTCACTGGTCAACGGTCTGCAGGCCAACCAGGAAGCCCTAAGCCAGTCGACCACCAACGCGACCGAGGGCGTGGGTCTTCTGCAGGTCGCCGACGGCGCACTTTCGCAAGTCACAAGCCTGCTCAACCGTGCTGTTACGCTGGCCACCGAGGTCTCGAACGGCACCCTCAACACCACACAGGACGCGGCGGCCAACGAAGAATATCAGTCGATTTTGTCGGAAGTTTCGAGCATCGGTTCGACGACCACCTACAACCAACAGCAGGTCTTTGGCAACACTTTTGCCATCTACACCGGCGACTCCACCACGCAGGGTTCTTCGGTTGATGTTCTGTCCATCTCCGGGCTCAATGCTACGACAGGAACGGTTGGAGACGCGGGCGGCACACTCACCTACAAGACAGGCACGGCTGATTCGACTACGGGTACTTCGATTACTTACGGCACGGCTGCTTCCATCTCCTATACGGCCAATGCCGGTATTTCACTTGGTGCAACCTCGCTTAGCGGCACAACTACTGCTGATGCACAGAAGGCTGCACAGATTGCTCTGACTAGCTTGAACACAGCCATTTCCGATGTGTCTTCACAGGACGGCTACATTGGTGCCCAGATCAACACTCTGAATGCCATCAGTACGGTCGAATCCTCGCAGCAGGAGAACATTCAGTCCGCGCAGAATGCCGTGCAGGCCACCGACTACGCGACGGCTTCCTCCAACCTGTCCAAGTACGAGATCCTTAGTCAGACCGGCATCTCGGCTCTTTCCCAGGCCAACAGCGTCCAGCAGGAAGTCACCAAGCTGTTGCAGTAATCAGCGGGTTTCATCACTTTGTATCAAAACACTCAGGGACGGCGGCAAAGGAAATCTACTTTGCCGCCTTTTTTTATTCAAAAGATTTAACTTTGGGGTCTGTTGGATGGCATTGACCTTGCTTATTCCTTCTTGGAGGAAAGATGACATGGAAGCATACCAGCAGAGCTATCCGATTCACGTGATAAATCTTCAACGTTCTGTAGAAAGGAAAAAATCGTTTGTAAAAAACAATCAGCACTTAAAATACAATTTCTTCCCCGCCTTTGATGGGAAAACATTGGGGGCATCACTGCTGAACAGCGATAAGCTGTTTCTCCATCCACTTCCCTTCCCCAGTCTTGGTGCCTTTGGTTGTGCGTTGTCGCATTTCACATTGTGGAAATTGGCTATGCAGAATAACTTAGCTATCACAATTGCCGAGGATGACGCGATTTTCCGGGATGACTTTGTGACAGCTTCGGCCAATCTGATTGAGTCGCTGCCCAAAGACTGGGACATGGTCTATTGGGGATGGAATCTGGATGCGCCCTTGGTTGTTAGCATAATGGGGAATGCTGCGTCTGCCCTCTTGTCCTTTGACCAAAATGCAATCGTCAAAAAGATTGACGCGTTTCGGATCTCAAAAGAACCGGCGACAGCACTAAAACTGAGCAAGTGCTTTGGCATACCTGCCTATACGATTTCTCCACAAGGGGCAAAAAAGTTTATTGAACAGTGTTTCCCAATTAAAAATACGTATGTCGTATTTCCATTGCTGAACAAATATTTTTCTATGACGGGAGTCGATATGGCCATGAATCTTATTCTTTCAGACACACAAAGTTATGTTGCTTTCCCTCCGTTAGTTGTGACCCCGAATGATCACGGTATCAGTACGATCCAACGCCCTGATTCTTTGTGATATTAAAAAATCGCAAGTATCACAAAATTTTAGAGGTCCAGCCAGTCAAATTGGCTAGAATTCTCTGCGATTTCGCTTTCGTACTCTACAGAAAATTGCGCATCCTCCAAAAACGATGGGATAGCTTCGACGAGTCCTACGGTCTTGGGACATTGCATTCTCCCTACTCGGCCAAATGCTTCGCAGAGCCAGGGGCGCACTGGATAGATCGCGCAGCGATAGCTCGCTTTGTCCAGGAATCTGCAATCCACCTGACCCCGCTTCTGCGCTGCCAGCCGCTTCCGCTCGGTCTTGGGCATTGTTTGGACGTAGGCTTTGATCTTTCCCAACCGGTCGCGGGAAAGGGGCACAGGGCCGCAGCAAAGGGCAGTGCAGGAAGAACACGGCAATGTATTGGACGTAATCATCGCGGCACCAGCAGTGGCTTCGGTATCCACTCTGTACCAAACATCTTTTTCAACTCGGCCAGTGCCGCCTTCCGTCGCCGGCCGCGCTCCCCATCGGAGGTAATGTCTGTGGCATAAAAAAATACGACATAAACCACCTGCGCCAAGGCCGTCGGAACATCCGTCCATTGATACGGTGGCGCAAAAAGAACAGCCACCAATATCACGCCAAAAACTCCCTGCAGAATAATCCGATTCACAGCCTCGAAGCGACTTCTTTGCGTGTATTTTCTGACGGCGGCAGGACGCTTGTGCAACATCCACATCAAGGTGCCAAGGGAAAGCGCACATATGATCTTGACCAGGACCAAGCTCAGCGTCCATTTCGCAGGGGGCAACGTCAAAACCAGATAGAGCGCGATCATGCCGCGCTCGGCGTATTTTTGGCTGATCGAAAGCCATTCGTCGAGCCACTTGAGCAGCCCTTCGACACGGTGGAAGAACCAAGCGTCATAATCGATCAACCATTTCATGCGCGTAATTATACCGTAAGAAATATGGTCTGGTGGAGCTGGGGAGGATCGAACTCCCGACCTCCTGCTTGCAAAGCAGGCGCTCATCCCAACTGAGCTACAGCCCCACTTCTTCTGTCAGCGGATTGCGGCGTTCATCCTTCACCCGCTGCGTCTGAATATCGTAATACTTTTCCATGCAACACACACTGCATCGATCTGTCAGGTTCCACTTGCGGAACCGGCCGACAAAGTTATTCGGCGATGGATAAAGCGATGCGCGCCACCGTGCAACCTTCTCCGTCCGATACCGTCGTTCTGCCCGATTCATCGCGTCTCCTGTGTCTTTTGCAAGAGTCCCAGTTCTTTGGTCCAGAAGACCTGGCCAGTATTGCTGCTGTAGATCGTCTTCGGATCGATGCCGGCTTTGGTCACCAGCTCGTTGAAGTCTTTTTTGGACATCGTGACGACTTCTTCATACCCGCAGTGATCTAGGCATTCATGGTTTTTCTGCAAGTCTTCCAGAGAAGGGTAAATTGTGTTTCCATCTGACGCTTCTCCCAACTCGCAGGAAAAATCGATCGCGCACATCCAACCAGGTACGGCTCTCATCGCGTCTCCTACATTTGGGGTGCAGGGCGGGGTTTGAACCCGCGTAGACCAGTGCCACAGACTGGCGCCTAACCACTCGGCCACCCGCACTCAAACTCTTGAACCTTACTTTTCCCAAGGATACATTTTGCTGGAATCGAATTTCAATGCTTCCAGCTCAACCAAAAAGTCTTCAGCAGATTGCCATCCGTTTTCACGGCGGATTCCGCGCATCTTTTTTCGAAGCTTTTCGTTTTGCTGGGCGATAAAATGGGTCAAATCCGCCTCGGTTACAATCTTCTCCGGCATCAAAACCCCCAAAAGGTCCCCCGGCGTGTTTCATGAAAGAGGACTGAAGGGCCATGTCCAGTCGCTTCGTCAGAGGCTCTCCCCCTGCACCATAGCACCGGGAACTTGTCGAGCGGCGGCGAGACCTCATCGATGGGGCTACTCCGTCTCGCTTGCAAACTGCCTGACCAAGGCTTCTCTGACCGGTACTGCACAGCTCCCGAAAGCGCCGTGCCTCTTGACGAGATACTTCCCGATCTCCCCTTGGAGGACCCCAAGCCGCTCGATCTTGTAAACTTCATAATCGCGGGGGCAGGATTCGAACCTGCGATCTCTGGATTATGACCCCAGCGAACACAACCGGACTGTTCCGCCCCGCGCGGAAATTATAGCACAGCCTAAAGATGACCTGACTCAAAAGATTCTTCGATCTGGCGCGCGGTCTTGCGCAAAATCTCGGGCATTTTTATCGCGAGTTCAAAAGGTGCTTGCACAGAAAACCCAGTTCCCTTTTCGCCATCAAAAATGGCTAGGAACACGCCTTCTGCTTTTGTCTCCTCGCGAACCTTCGTGCAGCTCGCATCATACTTTCCAAGTCCCAGCGACATCCAGTCTTCTCCTCGGTACTGATTGTTTCGTCCTCGGTGTTGCATTTCTTCAATGCACTTCAACTTCGGTGGAACAAACAAAAGAGAATGCTTATCAAGGTTGCATCTATGCGACGCACTTCAACTGCTTTGCTACGTATCGTATTTAAAAGAAAAATCCCCTTGTCCATAGTTGCATCTATCCGATGCACTTCAACTGCGAGCTACTTGGGTCCAGCGTAAAAAGCACTGACATTGTTCAGTTGCATTTGTTCAATGCACTTTGACTGCTTTGCCGTAAAACGAGGCAAATATTCAATGGCTGTATGGTTGCATCTGCTCGATGCACTTCAACTGCCTTGCTACTCCAAAAGCTGGCATTATGAATCTGAGTGTTCTGTTGCATCTGCTCGATGCACTTCAACTGCCTTACAGCGAATAGTTTAACCGATTTAGCGCAATATTGCTATTCAAGTTGCATCTATTCAATGCACTTCGACTGTGATAATTTTTGGCGGAAGCGGTAGGATTTGAACCCACGAAGCCTTTCGGCCTAGCGGTTTTCTGGACCGCCGGCATAAACCACTCGCCCACGCTTCCGCACGGTTGTCAGATGCCAACCATTGCCATAAAGGCACTTGTAAGACGCCATGAGCACCGGCATCCTCTGGGCTGCGTAATCCGCATCGTCGCGGTCTGCGTAGCTCAACTTGCCGCACAGCTTGCATTTCTTGGTTTCCACAATCCAGCAAGACAATGCCGCCTCCCAACTTGGCGGAGAGAGTGGGTGCTGACCCCACGTGGCTCTTCCGAGACCATCGCATTAGCAGTGCGACCCTTTTACCGTTCAGGCATCTCTCCCGCTGTGATATCCCAGGCCAGATCCTCACCAAGAGCTTGCCAGGCTTTGATCTGCACAATCTGAATAGCTCCACGCCGTTTTATTTCATCACGTGCATCCCTGGAAGTTTTGAAGTCGCGCATGATCGCGATACCGCGGTGAACTAGGAAAAAGCGAAGCGGAACCAGTCCATGTTCTGCATCCCAGTGCTGAATCATTCTGTCTCCCGTTTACAATGCCTTCAGCCACTCGGCCAACTCTCCATTTTGGTGCGGGCGAAGGGATTCGAACCCTTAAAAAACCAATCCTAAGTCGGCTGCGTCTGCCATTCCGCCACGCCCGCTTCCAACAAAAACCCCCGCCAGCTTCGGCGAGGGTAAGGGCCCGATGATCGCGCTTTGCTCAGGCGCACCCTACCGATCGCTTAGCAGGGACGACGAACTGGGCGTTAACCGCGGCATGGAAGTCACGTTACTCTGGTTCCGGATAGCCGTCAAGGATAAAAATGCGGCGGCTATCGCCAGCAAGCGACTCTGTATCCTGCTGCCAAGCGCGCAACTGTTCTTCGCTCATCGCACGGATTTTTCGGTCGACATACTCTGCCATTTGGCCTTCATTGCTGTGCGGCAACGCCATCAAATCTGGGAGGGGTGCAAGGTATCGCGAAAACAGCATCAGCTGCTCCAGATTGATATGGCAGAATCCGTGTTCCATGTGGTCGAGCACGGTCACACTCACACCAATCTTCTTTGCGAGTTCTTCTGGCGGCATCTTCTTCGCTTTTCGTCGATTCGCGATATGCCTGCCTACCAACTCCGTGAAATGCCCTACGATCGGTTTTGCCATCGTTCTCCTTGGTATTTACTCCTGCGCAGATGCAGGTAAAGGAATTTCGAGATTAGTAGCCAAGCGACTTTCAAGCCACAACTTTCTTGAAATTTTCAGCGAAGCCACAGCTTCTACTTCGGTTTCCCCATCAGCGATGCAACCGCGCAGCTCGGGATTCTTCGCAATCCAAGCTTCGCCATCCCACTCCAGTTCGATGCGGTAGTGCATTTTCAGGTACTGCTCAAGATCTGGCACGTGACTCCTTTTTTTATTTTTAATTGCGTGCGTTGCGTTCAAATGCGATTATCCTAACATGGATTTTCAATGGTTGCGCGCCGATTTGAAGTTGCCCAGTCTACTGGATGACAACAACCTTCTCAATCTGCTGGATGCCAAAGCCTACGATGCCATTTCTCCCGACGCTTTGCGCCTCTGGTGCAATCGCTATGCCCGCTACGGCCTTCCCACCATCGAGCTGATTGAGTGGCTGCGGAAGCGGATTGCCGACCGCGATGCAATCGAGATTGGCTCGGGCACCGGTGACTTGGCGCATCACCTTGGCATTCCCGCCACAGACAACCGGATGCAGGAGTGGCCAGAGATCAAGTTCAATTACGAAATGATGGGCCAACCGGTTATCAAGTATCCGGATTTTGTCCAGAAACTAGATGCCCTCGATGCAGTAAAGCAGTACAAGCCGGATATTGTCATTGCCTCCTGGGTCACACACTGGATCGATCCAAACCTGCCGCCGCCACCAGAAGGCGGCAATGCCTGGGGCATCAAGGAAGACGAGATCCTGGCCACCGGCTGCACCTATATTTTGATCGGCAACGAACGAGTGCATGGCATCAAAAAGATCATGGCCCAGCCGCACGAGGAGTTTGAACTTCCCTTCCTGCGCAGCCGAGCCATTCACCCAGAACTCAACCGGGTATGGATCTGGAACGAATAATTATTCTTCCCCAAAATCCAACGGCGCCAGTGTAGCCATTCCATCCTCGATCGATTGAACCTGCTGCTGAAGCCCGCCAAGGCGCTCTGCCTTCTCGGTCGAGCTGCCGTTGAAGGAAAGATCGAAGAAGATGGTGTCGAGAACTTCCAGCAAGGTGGGCGTAAATTCCAAGCCTTCTTCTTTCTCGTCAGAATCCTTGGCATGATGCCACAAGGAAGCGTTGGATTCAAGCCGAAAAGGTAGCGCCGCGATATCTGCCAAAGGCGCGAGATCGAGTCCATAATTCTGTCCGTCGCTCCCGCATCCGTAAAAGTCCAAATCGGTTTCGATCCGTTTGTGCGTTTCGCACTTGTGGTCTGGACGAACTTCGACATTCATGGCCACCGTACAATATTTGGTATTGTCCTCGGGTGCCAATGGCTCCACGCCATTTTTGATTTCCTGATACATATCCAGCACGTTGCAGCCAGAATACGAGCCAATGAAGAAGGGTAAAAATTCATCGTTGGCGACAAAAGTCAAAATGTCTCCAAGCGTCACGCCTTCTTCAACCAAGATCACGGCATCGCGCAGGTGGTCAATAACCAAAGCACCGAGGCACTGCACGTTTCGGCGCAGGGCTGAATTCCACTCAAGGCACAGGAAACCGGATTTCGTAATGTGGATCATCTCGTTCCTTTTCTTTGTCTGAAGATAGATAAGGGTCCTTGGCTGGGGCAATGTACGATCAAGCCAAGAACCCTACAACGCACACCTGGAGAAGTGTGCAATCCGCCTAAAGCGGATCAGGAAACACTGTATACTACTTTGCGGCGAAGCGCGCAAGTTTTTAGATAATTATTGCATCTGGTCAATACACTAGGTTTGCTTCTGATACGGGATGCTGTTGTTGCATCTACGCGATGCACTTTGACTGCCTTACTACATGAAATGTTGCATCTGTTCTCTTCTGCGATGTAGTTGCATCTATGCGATGCACTGCAACTGCTTTTTGTGACAAGGAAACCAACTCGACGGTTGCATCTGCTCGATGCACTTGGACTGCATTGCAGCTATAGAACTGGAATCAGTTTACCCCTCGGCCAGCGTAAAACCATTTGTCCAAGGCAAAAACCCCTTGCATTGGGAGCGACCAAGTCCAAAGCAGGAAGTGTGTCCGATTTTGGCACGGCCAACGTCTGCTAATACGACACTAAAAGTCTCCATATAGATCAGTCTGATTCAGAATAAGGCAAAAATAAAAAATCAGGTCTTGAATATTATGACTAAAGTTAGGGCCGCAACGACCGATGAAGAGAGTGGATGCAATGATGCTCCTACCAAAAAGAGCACACTGTACCGGACAGATTATCCGGAAAACTATCAGGCATCCAGGAAAGCTGGAACTCATGTCACTCGGCGTGTTGAATAATCTCTCCGCTGTTTACGCAGAAAACAATCTCAACAAAACCAGCGCTAGCTTGCAGACGTCGCTTGAGCAGCTTTCCTCCGGTTCTCGTATCAACTCGGGCGCCGATGATGCCGCCGGCCTCTCGCTGGTCAATAGCTTGGGCGCAAATTCAGTAGCACTGACGCAATCAGAAACCAACTCGACCGAGGGCGTGGGCGTTTTGCAGGTCGCCGATGGTGCCCTTTCGCAAGTCACAAGTCTGCTTGATCGGGCGATTACACTGGCTACTGAAGCTTCCAACGGCACGCTGAACACTTCGCAGGAAGAAGCAGCCAATCAGGAATACCAATCGATCCTGGCGGAAATCAACAGCATCGGATCAACGACTACCTATAACGGCAACCAGATTTTTACTGGATCAACAGAGGACGTTTATACCGGCGACTCTTCGTCACAAGGCGGCGCGATCGATAGCCTGTATTTTGCAAAGCTTAGTTCTTCAAGCCTTGGAGATTCGGGTGGCACAGTGGTCCAGAGCAACACTGGAGAATTTTTGGATCTTTCAACAGATGCTAAAGCCACATTGACGGATGGGTCTTCCAAATATGTTTTGGACACGGCCGCAACGGTGAACGATGTAACGTCCGGAACAATTTCATTTACTGTAACCACATCAACTGGCGGGAGTTCGATCTATTACACGACAGATGGAGAGAAGCTGAGTGCGTTAATCTCTGAAATCAACGATATGAAGCTTCCAGGAATATCAGCGTCTCTTGCCACAGCAGAAGACGCCGATGTAAGCAGTTCGACTATTAGTTCTTCGGATGTTGGTTTGCAGATTACCAACACTAACAGTGATGTATCTATCTCGATTAATAGTTTAGCCGACACAACGACGGCTGCTACGACCACCGAGATCGACAACACAAGCGCAACAACCACAATCGGCTATGAATTTGCCAGCGGCGGCGATACTACGGTTGATTTAAGTTCGACGGACCTGTCATCTGCATCTGACGCACAAACCGCGCTGCAGGACATCAACTCGGCGATTTCTACGGTAGCTGCGCAAGACGGTTACATTGGCGCCCAAATCAACATGCTTGAAGCAATCAACACGGTGATGAGCACCCAGCAAGAAAACGTTCTGTCGGCACAAAATGCCGTGCAGGCCACCGACTATGCAACAGCAACTTCAGATATGTCAAAGTACGAAGTGCTAACAGAAACTGGAATTGCAGCACTTGCTCAAGCAAACAGCGTTCAGCAAGAAGTAACCAAGCTGCTGCAATGATAAAAAAAGGCGGAAGCACGAGGACGCTTCCGCCAGAGTGGAGGTCAGGGCGAAAATTAGCGGATCAGGCCGATCGCCGTTTCCGTCACCGTATCGAAAGTGGTAATGGACTTTGCATTGGCCTGGAAGGCGCGCTGGGCAATGATCAGTTCAGAAAACTCCGTGGAGATGTCAACGTTCGAATCTTCGAGGGCAGAGTCTTTGATGGTTCCAAGAGAGCCGCTGCCTGCGGTTCCGACCGATGCCGTACCGCTCGATGTCGATACTTTGTAGAGACTGCTGCCTTCTGCGGTCAAGCCCTGCTCGTTGGCCACCGTCGCCAGTGCGACCTGGCCCACGGTCACGGTTTCTCCGTTGGAGTAACTGGCAGAAATTGTGCCGTCAGTATCGACCGTAAAGCTCTCGTAAGTGCCGGCCGTATATCCGTCAGGGGTTGCAGAAGTGTTTGACGATGCCGAAGATGTCTGCGTCAAAGTGCTTCCACCACTTGAGTTCAGCAGATTCCAACTGATATCGCCGCTGCTGGTACTACTGCCAAGCGTAGCACCATCGGCGAGGCCGGAACCAAGACCGGTCAGCGAAATCGAAGATACATCGCCGTCGGTTGTGTCGGTGCCCACCGTACTGCCATTGATCTCCGTCAGGTTGCCCGACGAATCGAACAGTAGCGTGCCTTCCAGAGGCTCGCCGGTTGGTGCCGTACCCGAAGCATAGTCGGCATCCGGCAGCGAGATCGAATAATCCCACTCGTTGGTCGTCGAGCTCTTGGTATAGGTAATCGTAGCCACGTGCGATTCGCCAAGAGAATCGTACAACTCCACGGTGCTGGTAAAGCTCGTGGCCGCAGTGGCCGAAGTGGTCGAAGTAGCCGAAGTGGCCGAAGTGGTCGAAGTAGCCGAAGTAGCCGCAGTGGCCGAAGAAATCAAATTCGCAGTGATTGTAAACTCCGTGCTGGCCGAAGCCGACATGACCGATCCCTTGGTCGGCAGAGTCAATTCGCTGAGTGTCGAGCTGCTGATCGTGCCGTCTGTCGCCTCATACCCCATCAAAGTATCGCCACTCGATGTCTCCAGGTGGCCGCTTGTATCCTCGGTAAACTCGCCGTTGCGCGTCAGATACTGTGAGCCACTGGCATCATCGACGACAAAATAGCCTTCTCCGTCGATGGCCATATCGGAGGCTGTCGTACCCGTTGTGTCGTAATCGCCCTGCGTTGTGTCGGTTGTGGTTGAGGCTACCTTGGTGCCGGTGCCCACTACAATCGGGTTATCCGAACCGCTGGAGCCCAAAGACTCGTAAAACATATCCGAAAAGTTGGTCTTCTCTGCCTTATACGCAGTCGTACTCATGTTAGACAGGTTATTTGCGATCGTATTCAATTCGGTGTTATCGGCCTCTAGCCCCGATAGCGCGATTGCAAAATTTGGCATTCATTTCTCCTTTGCCCATAAAGCGGTTCAGGCCCGTTATGCCTGAAGGAGCAATTGCCATGCCAAACCAGCCTGATTGGCTGTGATTGAAAGCTCATTAAGAACCTGCCAGAATGCCGCGATTTAGTACAAGCCAAGCCTGATCCGCCAGGGATTCCAACACCGAATAATATGAACGGCTTGGGAGTATCCCCGGGCAATATACCCTCAAAAATGCCCCCAAAATCATATTCTTTATTTTTTTGCAATTTGAACTTTGACGGGTTGTACTCCAGCTTCCATCTGGGGAACGACTGCTGACGGTGCCTTCACCACCCGCCAGGCACCAGGAGCTGTGAATTCCGCAGGAACAACCTCCAACGAGATTTGCCGCGGCTTTTTCATACGCATCAAAAATTCTCCGTTCCTGTCGGTGAAAACAAGATTCTGTCCTAGCCTGATGGCAGCGCCTTCTACGGGTTGCCCTTGCTCATCAACGACCCGGCCGCGAATCAACCACTTCCCAAAGGAAAGTTCTTGTGATCTGCCAACGGATGTTGACTTCTCGCCATAGATGTCGTTTGTCCCCATTAGGGCATAGCGCGCATGTCCCATCGAATCAGTCATTGTCTGTATCTGCACTGAATTATCGTGTGGCAGGCGAAAAGACACTTGCACGGAAAGCACTTTCTGAAAGGGCGCTTTTGTATTGAAGGGAAGGAACTGCTCATTCCATCCCACGCTTGCCGAAAAATGGCTTCCGACGTAGTGGCCGCCGATGTTCAAAGACGTTGTGCCGTTCGAGTGGGTAATGAATTCGGACAAACTCAATTCTGGCCGCAAATTTTCCACGATGACCGTGGAATAAAGATTATGTAGCGCAGGAGTTGTAGAAACCGATTGATTGACGTTCAGCCAATTCGAGAACAAGCGTAGCCCAGCTGAATAATTGCGGCCGGTTGTGTGCACTCCCTGGCTGGTCGACCAAAACGCATCTGTTGAGAGAGACAGCCATCCTAGCGATTCGCTGCCGCCAACGGTATTTTCCTTTGCGGCAGTGCTGGTACCATGATCCAATGGTGCCAGCAAATTAGTATGTTCCGCCGTTAGATGGAAATTGTCAAAAGGCGAAATTTCCAAACGGGCATTCGCGTGATCGCTTTCTGAAACCACGTAGAGCGGCGACTCGATACGCCGGAAACGTGCGCTTGCCGTAGCGTAGTTGCCGTGGAAGATCACTCGTTTGCTATCTAGGTTCAATCCCGCAGCAGCGTAGGGGGAGTTCGAGCCTATCCCCCCGGACAATGCTGCTTTCAACGTTGGCGAGAATGCGTAGCTCAACGACTGAATAGCGGTCTGGCGCGACTCGAAAACTTCGTGAGACTCAAAGATCCATTTATTCGTGAGCGCCAGCTTGTAAAAAATCAGCGCGGCCGGCGTTGTCGGCTTCAACCCCATGAACCCTGGAAGAAAATACTGCGTGCTCACGGTCCCGCCGAACACTGTCAAATCCTGACGTTTTGTTTTCTTCTGAACTTTGGCCCCGCGTGCGTAGAATCCGTAGTCCCCTTGATCAAAATCTGTCGGAAGAGGAAACATGATCTGGCTATCACCCAGCGTGATTCCCATGCTGCGCCAAGCGAACGCCGCACTGAACCCGTAAACAACTTGACCATTGACGGTACCGCCAGAAAAGCTGTACTGCGCTCCGCTGGGCATGTAGAGCGTCATCCCAGCTCCTTCACCATTCAAAAGCGGACCACCGCTTGCCTGCGTTTGCAAAGTCTGCGCTGCGCTATGCCAGGGAAGGACGAATAGCACGGCGATCCATCCGCCGCATTTCACCGATCGCTAACCTTTGCTGCCCGATCATCCTGCGGTTTCTCTTCCTTGAAGATTTGTGTCAGCACGTAATCGCGACAGTGCGCCTGGCTTTTCTCTTGCTTGTCGCAGAGGTATACCACGCCGGGAATGTGCAGCGCGAGCTGCAAGCCCTCTGCCGTATGCTTGCCACTCACCATGGTTGCGAACAGCTGGAAGAAGCAGGGTAACTTTGCGCAGCGCGCGTTAAAAAACACTTCATGGTTTTGCTGTGGCCCAAGGCGGAAACTCGTTTCACTCAGCTGGAGTGTAATGTTGCTTGTCAAAGGCATGAGCTGCAAATGGCCGTCTTGATGATCGAAACTCATCGGCTCGATGGTCACGGCGAGTGGCCCGTTTGCCATGTTGCGTACTTGAAAAGATCCGTGAACCGCTTTATCGGGTTTGGTCTTGAATTCTTGGATCACGGGACCCACTTGCTGGGCATTGACAAATTGCACGCAAAACAGCAAAGCAGTTAAAAGTGCGTTGCGCATTGTTTCTCCTATTCCACATATGCCACAAAATTAAGAAACCCGGTATACCGGTCGGCATTTGGATCGCCAGAAGCTGAAAACGTGAGAGTGCTGGTTTGCGATCCAGAATAAGGAATTCTCTTCCCTACGAAAGTCAGCGTGCTGTTATCGTGATAAAAAATAGCTGGGCAGTTGCCTTTGTTCGACAAAGGATTGGAAAAGATTCCTTGAATACCGGTCCTGTTACAGGCAATTGCCGGTGCCCCATCTATGCTTACATGAAACGCACTGGTAGGAATTGTATGTTTGTAAAGGCCAGAGAGTGCGTTAGGCGTCGAGAAGTAGGGATACACCACCCAAGCGTGCTCACCAAACGTGCCGTTCACCTTCCAGGCTACGATCACCGACACAGAAGAATTTGCCCCGCCACCAGCTTGAAGATCAACAAAGGCAGGGCTTACAGTAAGTGTCAATTGTTCGGCATTCCGCTGTCCAAAAGCAGCGTGCATTGCAAAAAGTAAAGTGATCCCTAGCAAAAAATTCTTCACGGAAAATCCCTCAAGGGGCAAGTAACCATGATCAGCTATTCAATGGAAGCAATCAGATTAAGCGTGCCCGTATAACTACCGGCGTTTTGCTTATCAGTGCCGGTAATCACAAGTGCGAGTGTCGAGGTCTGGGTTCCCTTAGTGGGAATCGTGCCTGGTACGTTCGCCGTCGTAAAGGTATTGGCAGCGTTGTCACCATAAAAGATTGCCGGGCACACATTGCTCGATCCGGTATTGTTGGTGAAATGGTTATAGGAGCCACTGCCGTTGCAAGATGCCGCCGTACCACCATCAACTGAAAGAGTAAGCTGACTGGTGGAAACCGTATTGGCAGAGTTTTGGCTGCTAACCAGCGCCGTGGAACTAGAAAAATATGGATATACAATCCAAGCTTTTTCAGTAGTAGTCCCGTAAACATTCCATGTCACGGTAGCCGAAATCGAACTACTGCCCACGCCATTGGTATTAAACTGAACCGAGCTAGGAGTTACAGTCAGCGTCAATGATTCAGGAACAGTATAGGTAAGAGACAAGGTAGAGGTTGCGGTAGGTGTCTGTGCATTTGCTACATGCAATGGCACGATCACCAACGCTGCTAGCGCCATAGACGCCAGCAGGAAGGCTGCCTTCATTTTCATGCTGTGCTTTCTCCTTGGGAAATTAGAAATTTCTAATCACTCAAGGAGTATAAAGTGAATCGAATTAGCACAGACAGATTTATTCTTGTGAAGGATTACCGTTGCCCTTTCTGGACGTTACCTGCGTTTTTTAATGCGGTGGTACTAGTCAGCTGTTGCATTTGTCCAATGCACTTAAACTGCTTTGCTCATGGCATAAACAGGCCCTATTATGTGTTGTTGCATCTACGCGATGCACTGTGACTACGTTGCTACCAATACTGCATCCAGTTTACGCATGTGGTCAAACCGTTGCACTTGTTCAGTGCACTTCAACTATCTTGCTACAGTGCCAAAATGGGCAAAGGCAACATTTATGTGGTTGCACTTGTCCAGTGCACTGAAACTGCTTTGTTACAAGGGCTCACTGCATTCCAGAGACCTTTATCGCTTGTTGCACTTGTCCAGTGCACTCAAACTGCGCTGCTACTCAGGCATTGGATACAAGAAGGATAGAGCACCAGTTGCATCTGTTCAATGCACTTCAACTGCCTTGCACGGGTGCAGCCGTCATGCGGCGAGCATGCATCCAGCCGTTGCACTTGTCCAGTGCACTTCAACTACCTTGTGACGCCAACTCCTGACGCAACAACCGTACTTCAGCGGTTGCATCTATGCGATGCACTAATACGGATTCGGTTCCCGGATTCAAACCGCGTTTAAAATCAAGGGCTAAGAACCAGGGTACACAGACATGCCCCCAAATGTACCCTCAAAAACGCTTCGGTTGAATCATCTCTTCCTTATGTTGCATTTTTCAATGCACTTAAACTGCTTTGCTATGGTCTGCTGAGTTGTTGCATCTGTTCGGTGCACTTCAACTGCTTTTCTGCCCGTGATGGATTGCTTACCCGAGGGGCCGACGAGTTGCATCTATCCGATGCACTTTGACTGCCTTGCTACTGTGCGAGATGAAACAACGAATACAATCCTTTGAGTTGCATCTATTCAATGCACTAGGACTACGTTGGGGGAGGGCCTTCGATCAATCGGTCGAGCCGCCGCGTTTCAGCACGCGGCTCGGCTCGATCTCTCTACGCGCGCAATATACACCCTTTTTGAACCATGTGCGCAGGTTTATTTTTGCAGCATAGCCAGCAGCATTACCCGTCAGCAATGTCATTTTTCCATAAGCAGATTTTCCAGCACTGCATAATTTGCTGGATCAAACGGGTCTTTGATTTTCTCTCTTTCTTCCCCGCGCTCCTCTCTCATCTTTTCGAAAAGAGAAGGGTTAATTTCATCCAAGTGCCTTTCAAACACGTCGATGAAGATTCCTATTTCAGAGACACGCGCTTCTATTTCCTTGAGTTTTAGAATCAATTTGCATGTTGCCTTTACTGTTAATCCCATAACGATTCTCCTTCGAACGGCATGCTACGCCATAAAAATCAACTTTCTTTGTCCAGCTTAGCAAAGCTTGTTCAGGTCCGAAAGGGGTAGTTGCGGCGCTACTACGCAGGCCTATTTTTGCTGCATTATCAATTCAGCAATAGAGCGACGCAGCGGCTGGATCTGTGCGGACCAAGTGTGATGCTGCTCCACAAATTTTCTGCCGGCCGCAGCAAAAATTTGCCCTTTGTCGGGATAAAGAAGCAATCGGCAGATTTCTTCTGTCCATTCTTCAGGCGATTTTGCCACAGACAAATCAGATCCAGGAACAGCAGCTAGTCCTTCCAACCCAATGGGAGACGTAACTGTCGGAATTCCAAGCGACATATATTCCAGCAGCTTATTTTGCACCCCAGCTCCAAATCGAAGCGGGCAAACCGCTACCGAAGCGTGCTGCGCTGCCTCCGCAACACTTTCTATGGCACCAGTCGCATAGACACCCGCCATGCGCTCAAGCCGCGATTTAAGCTCTGGCTTGATTTGGCCAATGACTTTGAACACTGCATTTGGGCAACGAGCTTGGACTAATGGGAAAATCTTTTCTGCAAAAAAAAGAATGGCGTCTACATTAGGTGCGCTGGTGTTCTTCCCGATAAAGACGATGGTTCGCCCATCAGGGGAATAGCTGAAGGGCAATGCTTCTGTATCCACCCCATTGACACAAATCAGCGTCTTCTCCCGTCCGCCGCCAGGCAGCAAGAAATCCCGGTCTACTGCCGACACCAGCACCGTGAGGTCGCAAGCAGCAATAATTCCCCGTTCAAAGCGCTGTAGCCGAGCTGCTTCTGCTCGGTATGCCAGAGCTTTCGCTGGGCCGGCTAAGGGAATCGTCCGTTTGTAGGAAAGCGAAATGGCGTCCGTCATCTCCAGAATTTTTGGCATCTTATAGCCGGTGATGTATTGGCCGGTGCGGATCAAATGGGCTACAAGACCGTCATGTAACGGGGCAAGCACACTGAGTCTCTTTGCAAACTCTGGATTCCAGTAGTAGCCCACCTGGAACGGTGTCCGCGATGGCAGCACCTTTGCCATGCCCAGTAGCCGCTGAGATTTGGGATGGTAAACACGATCTACACTTTGGAATACGCCGTCGTTCGGGACTGGCATACCCATGTCCTCTTTCGACTCGCACAAACTCAATAGTGAAAGATCAAAATCCTTTGCCAGCTCTCGACAAAGCTGATAGATACGCAAGCGATCACCACCAATTACTGGATACGGGAACCGCGGAGTTAGGATCAACAAACGTTTCTTCACGCTAAATACTTCCTTTACTAGGCATTTGGTTGCTTATCTTTTCTACTTCATCCCAAAAATGACTGATTTTCTGTTTTACAACATCAGAATGGAATTTTTTAGACTGAATGCGTCCCTGTGCCGACATCGTAGCCCGCAGTGTTGGGGTGGTAAGAATCTTGTACATATTCGCCGCCATCTCCTCGATGGAATAGGGATTGAAGTAAAGGGCGGCGTCGGCACCGATCTCTTGCAAACAAGTTGCGGAACTGGCTATCACTGGCACTCCACTGGCCATCGCTTCCAGGACAGGGATTCCAAAACCTTCTGCAAGCGATGGCATCACGAAGAGTACAGCCTGCTGATAAAGACGGCGCATTTCAGTATCTGGAATGAAAGCAAGAAAGTCTACGAAGTCGGCTATCCCAAGTTCACGAGCCTCTGCTTGGTATATGGCGTGAAACTTTGTTTTGACTCCGGCTATCTTTAGCCGGAGATTCGAATCGTCGCTTAGTCTGCGACAGTGCGCAAAAGCCATAATCGCCCGGTACAGGTTCTTACTTGGCGCTTCTCCCGCAACAACCAGTATGTAGTGTGGCGTAGCGACATGAGCAGCCTTCGATGAAAACCATTCTTCGCCGATGCTGTTGGGAATAACGCGAATGCGGTTCTTATTCAGCGCAAATCTATCCGCCAATTCACACGCTATGTAATTCGATACTGTGACAATCATGTCGGCGCGCTCTATAGCACGCGGCACTACAAGTCGTCGATAAAAACGCCCTACATTTTGATAAAGCGAACGCGAGAATGGCTTCATATCCATGAAGATAAGGTCGTGAACGACAAGGATCAGCTTCACACGCTTGGGTAGTCGCAATGGCGCTGTATTATACGGGGCAAGAAGTGTGTCGACCTTGTGCCTGCGCACTAGACGGGGGAGTGAAACCTGTTCCCATAGCGGATATGGTTTGAAGCCCGAAGCAACCAGATTTAGCGAAGCATCCTGCTCACCTGTTGCGCAAAAACCCAGTAATTTCTTTTCACGTCCAGAAATCAGCAGGCGAAGAAAATGCCCCATGCCACGGTATCGTCCCAGAGCCAAGCGGGCATCATAACCAATTTGAGGTAAAACGTTGTTCATTTTATGCCTCCAACGGTAACCACCATATCATGACTTTTAGCAATACAAATTTTCCTTTTTACAATCCAAAAAGAAATAAATGGCCATGAAAGCAACGCTATAATTAAATACGCCAAAGAGAATCCGATCCACTCTGACCACGATCCTCTGACAAAAAAAATTCCGCAACCAAGCCATAAAAATCCTATTAATCTTAGTTGAGGAGAGATTCTATTTTTTAATGCAATAATTGGCACTAACCACGCATAAAGATAAAACGCAATGGCATAAATAACAAATCCAGGCCACCCAAAGCATACAAAAGAGATCTCAATGCCCGGTGAAACATTTCCTTCAGGTTTTTGATACCAGTATAAGCTTTGGATATCCGTAATAATCCACTCAACATGATTTTTTATAAGCGCAGGGAGTATCTGATAAACGCCCTCTAAACCTAGGCCAAAAAAATAATAATGACTCACTTGATCTGGATGCCATAGCTCCTCGGAAATTGCTCCTGACAGCCCCGCCATTCCCTCAATTCCAGTTTTGTATGTGTACTGAAATGAGAATAGGCTTGTCTCAGGATGGTCAAGATTATATGCTAAAAGATCTGCTACATTGCCATTAACATAGTTTTCTGCATCCCGCAGCGCACCGATTGCCATAAAAAAGACTAGCATAAGGGTTCCCAAACAAATCAAAGCAAGAACTCCCTTAATTTTTACTTTTTTTTCGGCTAACGTGGTGGAATAATAAAAAACCAGCAAAAGGGTTACAAGATAAAGGATTACGTGCATTCTTGAAAATCCGCCGCTAGCCCCTACGGCTATTGCAAAGCAAATAATATCATATTTGCATACTTTGCTTTTACAAATTAGCTTAAGAAGTATCGGAAAAACGCCGACGCTTAATAGCATTATAAATAATGTAGCCCCAGCTTGGTTCCCCGGTCTTGAAGCTGTAAGAAATGTATTTAGACCTATAACTCCGAAAATAAGGACTCCAGATATTAGGATTAAAGCTGCTATAAGCAAAAGATAAAATGAGACAGGGGGCTTGAATGTATATTGCATTATTGGCTGGCAGCCTGTCCGATAGCCTTTAGAAATGCAGGCTAAAATTAGCAAAATAATACTTGCACCAAGCACATACCATAAAGCGAGGTCAAAACCGCGTTCCGAAATTGCTGAATACGGGTAATATAGAACTGACACTTTGCTTAGATCTGCTTGCACCTGAAATGCCTGCCCAATAACGAGAAAGATAAACATTGCCGTAATAATTGAATAAGGGAGCACTCGCTTTTTCATGGATACGATAAGCGTCAGTAAGTTGATAGCAAGCAACAACCAATTCATAAATAACTCCATTGGAAAAACGCTCCTTAAAAATTAAGATGCTTACCTGTGTGCTTTTTTGAATGATTTTCAATCTAAAATAACTGGCATACTGCGCATTTGCGATTGCGCTTTCCAAAGTAATAGACGTTGTTTGCGCGACGCCCCTAAGCGATAGAACAAATATGCAAATGTAATCTTTGAAAAAATCTTGTTTTTAAAACGGACGTATTGCTTTATCCCCCTCCATAAAAGGCGAGTGGTATGAGCAGCGCGCATTGGGGCTGATCGGTAAAGATCCCAGCATGCGCCCTCGGCCGTTATTAGATTCAAGTAACGGACAGAAGACATTTTATGCTCTAGATCACTGATTGTCATTTTATGAGGAACCAGAAGGTCTTTAGCAACATATACACGCCATTTGTTTCGATACAACATAGTATGCAAAACCACATCGGAAAAATCTAACCAGAAATCCTCGTTAAACCCGCCAATCGATTTTAGAGCTTTGATTCGCATAAGAGTTCCACTGTTTGCCGCTACAACCGCACGATGGCAAACGCCATTAAATGGCGGTACGAGAAGCTTTGACTTACCAAACCAAAGCGAACATGGAGAGGTAACCTTTCCGTTGTCAAGGAGAAAAGGAACAACAGCCGCAACTTCGCTTTGGTATTGCATTTCGTGACTATACTCAAGCATTCGTAAAAGAAATCCAGATGGAATATCAGTATCTTGATCTAGCAATAAAAGCCAAGGGCAATTAAGCTCTATTGCCATATCTGCGCCACGGTTATATGCCCCCGAAACTCCAAGATTTTTTCCTGAAGTACAATAGTAAAAAGGAAAAGGAAGCTGCGGGTCTTCGATAGGAACAGGGCTATTATCCCAAATAATTACCCCAATTTTGTTCAGAAGATCGGGTCGACGGCGAAACTCATTCGATAGGCCTTTGATTGTCTCCGAATCTTCCATTCCAATTTTGTAACGCACTACAATTGCAAGAATTTCCATAACAAATACCCTCATAACATTCGTAATGGCTGGAACTTTTGCGCATAAAACGTTATTTTTGAACGCATTATATCTTGTCTCTAATACGTTTTTAGAAGAATCGACTCCAACCTCTCAGCAGAATGGTCCCATGTGAATTGTTTACTCATTCTGTTACCTTCCAACGCAAGTTTGTATCGATATTCAGGGTTGCAAATAAGCTTGAGTATTCCCGCTGCGATAGATTCCACCGACTTGGGTTGGACCACTTCCGCAGTGCGACTGGGAATCGCGTATTCCTCCGTCCCAGGTTGAGTGGTAATGACAGCAAGTCCAGACGCCATTGCCTCTATAGGAAACAAAGGAAAGCTTTCATACCAAGACGCGCTCAATAAAATGTCAGCATCGCGATAGGCTTGACTAAGATTCTTAGGCAACAAAAAGCCCAAGGCTTTGTAAGGTGCTATCGAGTTGTCTTGAGGAAGCTGCGCAGATCCATATACTCTCCACTCAATATCCACATCGGGCACCTTGGAGCGCGCAACCGCTACCGCCCCTGCCATCTCACGAAACCCCTTCCAGGCAGCACCTCGTCCCCCGTAGCTTATCAGCACAACCTTTTTCGAATCGAAACAGCGGCGAGGCTCGCCATAAAATGTCTGATGATCAATAGCATTGGGACACAAGTGAACTTGGTCAAGACCGGCTTTGGAGCAAAGCTCTGCTTTCAGCCATGACGAATTTGCGATCATTTCGAAACCAAGACGATAGCTTTGCTCAGCAACAGCAAGCGCATACGCGTGTTTATTAAAATCTTGCGCAAAATATGTTTCAAAATGCTGCCCAAAATAGAATTTGCGCCCTGGCAGCAGTGCCGTCGGTCGAATCGTAGTAAAGCTTGTCGCAATATTAATGTCGGTCGGAGGCGCAACAGTAGGCAAATATGCTTCAGACAATCCAGATTGCACCTCCTCGGGAAAAACAGGCGGAATCACAAGCATAAACTTTTCGACAGCCTGTCGCAGATGCATTTTCCACCCGCCCGAACGTAGTAAAGCCCCAAGCAAACATTGGGATGAATTGAGCGCGTTTGAAAGCCGTTCCCGTCTAGTCAGGGTAACAAAACGCCCGTATTCTTTTGGAAACCAATGAGGAAGAGCTGATGGCAGGATCGGAACAATTGAAACTTCATGGCCACGTTTCGTAAGGCCATGAGCATATTCAAAAATGCACCAAATACCGCCGGAATACTTGTGCGGTGAAATTACTGGGACAATAAAATTGATTTTTGCCAAAATACTCCTTATTTTTTGCGGCAAGACAATGCAACCGACTTGTCATCAGCACGCAGCAACTGATCGCATGTTTTCAAAGCGGCAACTACCACTTGGTCCATATTGTAGTACCGATATTGAGCTAATCGCCCGACGAACAAGACGTTTCGTTCTTTGGCGCTCAGTGCGCTGTACTTTTGAAAAAGCTCTTGATTTTCTGGTCGAGGAACTGGGTAATAGGGATCTCCCTTGTCTTGTGGGTATTCACGAACAATGGATGTTCCGCTATGCTTCTGCCTCGTCAGGTGCTTGAATTCAGTAATACGCGTGAAATCCTGCTCGTTCGGATAATTGACTGTTCCGACCGGCTGGAACTGATCAACTGCCGGCATGTGTTCATGCTCAAATCGCAGTGAGCGGTAGGGCAACTTACCTAATCGAAACTCAAAATATTCATCGATCTGTCCTGTGTAAAAAAGAAGATTCCAGGACGAGTGCTTGCGGAACTCGCGAAAATCTGTACTAAGCTGGACGCGAATATTGTGATGATCGAGCATGCGTGCAAACAGCTTAGTGTAACCATCTGCCGGCATTTTCTGGAAAGAGTCTGTGAAATAACGGTCATCTGTGTTGGTGCGAACCGGGATGCGAGCTGCAACACTGGCGCTCAATTCCGATAGATTTAGGCCCCATTGTTTGCGCGTGTAGCCACGAAAAAATTTATCGCAAAGATCGCGACCGACACTGGACAGGACAACGTCCTCACTAGTTTGGATGGGATTGCACAGCTCACGAGTGCGTTCAAAAAACGCGGCTACACCTGCTTCGTCCAACGAAAGGCCGTAAAGCTTGTTTACGGTGGTCTGATTGATGGGAATGGGGTACAGCTCCGTGCCAAGCTTCGCTAGCACACGATGATCGTAAGGAATCCAATCGGTAAATGCTGACAAATAATCAGAGACAGACACGCTGTTGGTATGGAAGATATGTGGTCCATAGCGATGCACTAGAACACCATGCTGATCTAGCTCGTCAAAAGCGTTGCCACCAATATGCTTGCGCTTGTCGATGACCAGCACGGTTCTACCGGCTGCAGCACAACGCTCGGCAATCACACTGCCGGCAAATCCGGCTCCAACTACAAGAACATCAATTTTCATGCAAGCAACTTCCCTTAGCGTAAATCTGAATCTTGTTATGGCGTAAAACAACAATCATACCAGCCATCACGATAACCTCAGTGAAAAGCACGGAGGCACCTGCGCCTTGCGCTGCAAACAGGTGAATAAGCGGTATAGCGAGGGAAACGTTAAATACCCCAGCGATGATCAGTATTCTGCTAAATTGCCTATCGAAGCCGAAGGGGATCATAGTCTGGACACCTAGCACATTGCTTACAGCCACGATAAAAGGTAAGAACGCTATCCAGCGAATAATCGGAACGCTCCCGGTTGCTGCGTGGCCAAAACAAAGCAATGCCACGGGGCGTGCAAAAGCAAGAAGAAGGAAGGAAGCGAACAGCGAAATGGAGCCCATCCATAAAAGTATACGGGAGGTAAAACGGACCGCCAAGTCGCGGGAACGAGCTGCTAGCGCGTTAACATGCGGAAAAACAGCCTGGCTGATCGGAGTAATGAGTCCTTGTGCAGCACGAATCAATTTCTCTGCTGCGCTAAAATAGCCTGCCTGAAGATTCCCCGCTAGTAATCCCACAAGAAATACGTTTGTGTTTGTATAAAGGCTTACGGCCGCTTGCGAGATAAACAAGTGCCACCCTTCTACCAGCGCCAGCTTTAGATCAGATAAAGGCGGCCGCACAAAGTGCAGATGAAATTTTCTGAATGCAATCCACAATCCGATTACGCCACTGAACACTGGCACAATGGATTGAATTCCCAGAGCAAGGAGAGCATCCGAAGGACGATGCACAAAAACAAATAATGCAACTGCCCCAAGCAACCTAGATATCCCTATAACGACCGAGATATACCGCATTTGTTCCATTCCCTGGAAGAACCATGTTGGGAATAGGACACCCCCGACTACGGCAGCATAGGCAACAAAGAAAAATGCACTGTTTTGGCGAAACCGCGCTACCAAACCAATTACTGCAATCAGGATCAAAGCGCCGACAAGCGTGAGAAGCAGCTTGATTACCAACACAGAGCAAAAGATGAGCGAAACAACCGGACGATTGTCGTTTTGCTTGGCTATGGCGCGAGTTGCAGATAAATTGAATCCATAATCGGTCAACTGTACAAAATACTGCGCGAACGACTGGGCAAAAGCCATCATGCCATACATTTCCATGCCCAGCACACGGACCAAGTAAGGAAGCGTAGCCATTGGAATGATGTAGTTCAGGCCCTGCAGGATGTACAGCGAAAAAATGCTCTCAACCAAACTTCGCCGCGTGTCAAATTCTTGTGGCTTCTCTGGTTTCATCGGAGCATACTTGCTCGTGTTTTCTACAGCACAGAGCACAGGGGAAACAGAAACACGTTCGTAGATCTTCACCTAGAAGACACCTCTAGGGTTTCCTGGGTCATGTCCTCAAGGCTAATGCTTGAATCGCCCCAATGGCGCGTGGCGCTCTTGAGGATCAAGTTTAAATCGGAAAGGAATGTTGCACGTGCCATGTACTCTACATCCAACGACATTTTTGTCGGAAGGACAACTTCGCGATAGAAGTCATCCAGCTCGTTTTTGGGGATACTTGCAAGCATTTTGCTCTCTCTCGCAAAAGCAATCGTTGCAGCTCCTGTAATACCTGGGCGACACTGAAGTTCTCCAATTTGGTGCTCTGGCAATTTTGGACGTGCACCTACCAAGCTCATATCCCCAGCAAGAACGTTGAACACCTGCGGCAATTCATCGAGCTTCCAGTGACGCAGAAATGGCCCAATGGAAGTAAAGCATCTGCTCTTAGTTGTAGTGACTGCAGGACGCCTATCATCCAGCGAGTGTTTGAGCGTACGAAATTTGATAATCGTAAAAAGCTCGTTTCCCTTCCCTACTCTTTTTTGAAGAAAAAAGACGGGTCCTCGCGACGTGAAACGGACGGCGACTGCAATAAAGGATAGAACCGGGAGCCAAAGCGGGAGAAAAGACACAACACATACAATATCGAAGAGCCGTTTTGTAATAGAGCAAGACCACCTGCTAGGCCTCTCCTTTGGCAATTTGTTCACTGGTCCTCCCTTGGCCCGAATGCAGAACTTCGATGTCGTCCATGCTCGTTTCCAGCGTAAAACGCTGTCCTGTCGCCAGTAGTGTCATGACGACCTTGCATTGCTTGCAGAATTTCGTTACGACCCCTTCCGCGCCTTTGAAGATGCCACGGCCAACACGGACTCGCGTACCCTCTGCAATGCCGACGTGCGGACGGATCACACAGCCATTTTCAAGCCCTTCGCGTATCTGATCGATCTCGGCAGCACTCACCGTCTCACGCTGGCCATCCCCCAACAGACGAAGCACACTCGGGATTGACTGGACAGCGGTTCGCACAGCTGGCGTGAAGCGCACAAACACGTATCCGGCAAAAAGGGGCCGCTCTACAGTGACCATGCGATCGGTCCACCGCGATTGCTCACTGTAGAGCGGCAAGTAGTGCTCAAGCGTGCGTGCCGCCAAGTGCTGCGCCACTCGCCTTTCGTGGTTTACAACAACGTGCAGGACGCTCCAGGGGCGATTTAGCATCGTTTTGTCTTCAATAGAGGTCATTCACGTGCTTAGGCCAAGCTTCGCCCCGTCGGTCCCATCCAAGGATAGGCACAACATCACTCCTTGGCGTATTCTAGCAACGCTTGGCGTAACCTACAAGTTCTTATTGATTGGTTTTGTGCGTTAAAAACGCTTCAAGGATGGATCTGGGCATCAATATCTTTTTTGGATGGAGCAAGTCCCAGCAAATAGTGCAAAGGCTAAATGCCGGGACAATGTTCCATCCGTTTTATGCGGTGCATGTTCCATGGGGAGAGGAACTCAACCAGAGTACGTCTTTTTTCTTGATGAGCGCAGTTCACTTTTGAACAGAAAACTGGGTCACAGGGCAGAGGACCCGTGACCCAGTTGGGTAAATAGATAGATCGGCGGTTGATGGAGCGTTGGCGTTAAAAAGAAGGCCCCGGAAGAAAACGGCGGGATGACCGGAGCCTTTCCTCAGTGCACTGCAATTGGTCCATCCCCTGCCGGCAGGAATTGGCAGGCGATATAGAAAATATACCGTTGAAATCTTGCGAAAACAATCTTTTAATAAACGGCAAAATGCAGCATTTTCCGTCTTGGGACGTGGACAGCATTTGTACCGAAATAGAGTTGCGTAAGACGTTTCAATATGTACCCTTTTTGATCCAACCCGCTTGCTTCAAAACATCCCAATCTACCCTTTTAGAGACGAGCAACAAAGCCCCAGTCCTTTGCATCCTTTGGGCTGGGGCTTTGCTCATTGGCCATCTTCTTATCTCAGAAGGTGAGTTTTAAACCACCCTGCATGACGCGAGGTGCAATCGGGCCAATCGAAGTGATTTGGCCAAATGATCCTGAAGAAACGTCAGTGTTCGGCGTGCTAAAACTTACATGGTTGAAAGTATTGAAAAATTCCCAGCGAAACTGAACGACATAGCGATCTTGAATTTTCCAATTCTTTATGATCGCAGAGTCAGCTGTATTGACATAGGGAGCCTTGAAAATATTACGTCCCGAATTGCCGAAAGTGCCAGACGCATTCTCAGTAAAGGCTGCAGAGTTGACGTAATGCTTCAACCAGTTTGAGCGGTTGCCCGAACGGACATTGGGTGAAACGCCAGCGACAGCATCCGCTCGATCGTGATACTGTAGCGCACCCGAGTTGTTGTTGCCGTTGCCTCCCGAAATACTGAAGGGCTTTCCCGATTGCAGCGTGTAAATGGAACTGATCTCCCAAGAACCAAGCACCTGCTTGAGAATGGAATTTCGGTTGCTCAACGCCGGGGTGGTATAGATGAAGTTAGTCACGGAAATCAAGGGTACATTCATATCTGAAATACCCTTGTTATATTTCAACTGATCATCATACGGATTGGCGATACCTGGATAGCTGCCACCGTTCGAGATATTTCCGCTCGAAGAAATATCGAGGACCTTTGACCAGGTAAAGTTAGACTGCACTTGGAAATTGTGCGACATATGCTTATCCAAGCCAATTTGCAGAGAGTGATAAGGCGAAGTACCAGAGCTGACATCGGCAAGCACTTGTCCAAGCAAATTGCGCGTGGCAATCGTCGACGTGTCACCATACTTTGTGCGTGTATTACTGTGGCCAGGGTTTTGGTCGACGATGACCGCTTGGTGATAAGATTCGCTGCCAATGTAAGCAATGTGAATGGCCGTACTTGACGTGAGCTGCTGCTCGACTGAAAAGCTCCAGCTTTGCGTCATTCCTAGTTTGAAGTTGTTTGAAAAAATTGCCGGCAGATCCATCGGTGTTTGGAAGGTACTCGTCGAAGCCGGTTTGGTGGTCAACGAAGCCCAGTTATTTGAGGCAAACTGGTTGCCGCCCGAGAACGAAGCCCACGGATTTGATAAATCAACCGGAGTGGTTGTGGTGCCATTGACTAAGAAGGTTGGGCTAAATGGTGCCAGATCGGATGCATGGTTATAGTTGGCATAAGGCAATGGGCCAGTGAACAAGCCAAAGCCGGCACGAAAGGCCGTGTGCGGTAGCTTAGCAGGTTGGTAGCTGATGCCGATGCGCGGCTCATAGTAACCGTAAGAAGTAGGCATCAAAGCCTTGTCAAGGCCAGAATCACCCGGGAAAACAACACCAAGCGGCGCATTCGGATATACGGTGCTTTGCTGTCCAGGATGCAAAGCCGCACCGCGTCCGCTTGTCGAGGCTGGTGGCAGGTTCGGGTCCCACCGCATTCCGAGCGTAACGGTTAAGTTCGGCTTCACACGATATTGGTCCTGAGCAAAAAGGCCAAGTTGCCATCCCTTCACGCTGGCAATTTCACCTGCGCCTTGCTCATAGGTGCTCACGTAGCCCATCAGAAAATCGGCTAAGCCAAAACCCGTATACGAGCCGTCGAAGGTAATAATCGGAGTGGTCGGATAATCGGTATTCTCCTGTGCAAATTGCTTATGCACATCAATACCAGCAGAGATTGTGTGGTTTTTCAGCGTTTTGATGATCTGGTCTGACAGGCCAAAGGTGCTTCTGCGCTCTGCGACCGGTTCATCCCAGTTTGAGCTAAATCCGTTATTGACTGTAAGACCTTCAAGGTAGCAGTGTTTCGGGATCTCGCTGACGTTGATATAGCGCGACCAGCAAACGGCATCACCGCTGGTATCGAGAGCAACCTGAGAGTCACTGATGTCCATCTGACTGTAAAAAATATTAAGGTTGTTAACGGTACTGTCGTTGATTGTCCAGTTATGGCCAAACACTTCGTTGTAATACTCGCCGGGTTCATCATCAGCAAGGGCCATCAGATTGCCCTTTACGTTGCCTCCTTTTTGCTCGTAATACTGTATAAAGCTGCGCAGGAAGAGACGTTGCTTGTCGTTGATTGTGTAATCAATGCGAGCTGTGCCTTCGTCATAAGGATACTTGGCCGCAGGCCCAACATAGTTGGTTAAGCCTGTTGCCGCATCCCCGCCCAAAGGCAAAGCTGTTTTAGCAATAGTCAAAGCTGCCTGGTTGAATTTGCTCGAATCGATTGTGTTATAACTCATTCCCGATTGATTAAAAGTCATTCCAAGCTTAGTTGTGACTGCGCTGAAGTCTCCCGAAAGCATGGCGGTTGTCGGCGTATAAGTTGAGTTAGTCGCGGCTGCCTGAGTCGCGCGAGTTCCCTGGTAGTTTACAAAGAAGAAGAGTTTATCCTTCCGAATTGGACCACCAATGAATCCACCGAACTGATTTCTTTTGAGCGTATCCACAGAATGCGAGAAAAAGTTCTTAGCATTCAGGTCGTTATTGCGAAGGAATTCAAACACTCCACCATGAAAAGCATTGGTGCCACTGCGAGTTTGCACGGTCACCACTGCATTCGGCGAAAAACCATACTGCGAATCAAAGTTGGTAGAAATGACGCGAAATTCTTGTGTAGCATCTGAATTTGGGAAAGGGGCAGCCAATTCCAGATAAGGGTCCATGTTAGGAGCGCCATCCAGCAGATAATACGTGCTTCCCTGTCGACCGCCACCTGACGAAGCGCTGGTTTCATCCGGAAAAGCATTTGAACTTTGCAACCACCCGCCCGATGTATTGAGTATGTTGGTTGTGCCCGTTGTCAAAAGAACCAAGCTGGAAGGATCACGGCCATTCAGTGGAAGCTCTTCGATGGCCGCTGAATTGACAACGGCGCTCAAATCGGCGGTGGTCACATTAATCAGTTCAGCATTTGCTGTTACTGTTACTGTCTCCTTGACATCGCCTACTTGCAGCGGAATGTTCAGAGTGGCGACCTGACCAATGGTGAGCACGATACCTGTTTGCACGCTTTTGCGAAATCCTGACCGTGTCACGGTCACCGCATACGACCCTGAAGGAAGCTGCGAGACGGAGTACAAACCAGTGCTATTGCTTTCAGTTGTCAACTTCATGCCAGTATTGACGTTCTGAACCTGGATTTGTGCTTTCGGGATGGCTGCTCCTCCCGAATCGCTGACGATTCCATTCAGAGTTGCTGTAACGATTTGGCCACCGGCGACCTCTCCAACAAAACACGCAATGATCGCTATTAACCACAAGCGCATATTTCGTTTCATGATTCTTTTTCCTCCAAAATGCTTGGTTTGTATACGTTTCCCTTTTTTCTGAAACATCATTTGGAAACGCTTCCATTTTTGCGTTTCATAAAGCGGGACCACTGTAGGCCGAACAATAAAATCTTGTCAAGAAAAAAGTGCGCGCATTGCTAATTTTCTATAACGTTCTTGTTTTTAATTGTTTACGCCGTTTCTATTTTATATCTTTATTCGCACCCATATTGATCCAAAAAGATGGCCGCCAGTGCTTGAAGCTGGCGGCCAAACGGCGAATACACTACATCAACTATTGTTGCAAACTGGGGCGACTGAAGCGATGTTGATATTGAAGCAAGGCTTCAGGAAGTCTGGTGCTGCGTACACAAGAAAGGCCGTGCTTGTGTGAGCACGGCCTTTCTTGGTTGTAAAACAGTTAGAACTTAATGTGGCCGGCAAACTGCCAGTCACGCGGAGTGTTGCTGACGCTGCTGATAGTACCGTAGGTTGACGATCCCCAGCTGGCGCTCGGGCCACTGAAGATCGCGTGGTTCCAGACGTTCATGCAGTCGGCTTCAAAGGTGAACTCTGTACCATAGCGATGCAGCGGGAAGCTACGTCGCAGGCCGGCGTCCACATCCCAGCTATACGGATTGCGCAGTCCATAAGCGGCGGTGCGTGGTGCATTGCCGATCAGATACTGTGCAGTGCTAACGCTGGAAACATTCTTCGGAGCAGCGAATGCGCTGGAGTCAAGATACTGGACAGCTGTACACCCTGTACCAACGCCCAAATTGCAAGCTGTGCGCCCATGCGCACCACTGCCGTATTTTCCGTGGAGGCGTCCATTGCCAGAGTAAGCACTATTCAGGTCTGGCATAGCCGTCCCTTGACCAGGAAGTGTCGTCGTACTGCTGCCTGACCAAGTAGCTGCGACCGGCGTACCGGAAGCAAAGGTAAAGATTCCAGAGAACTGCCACCCACTCGCCAGCCGACGCACCAGCATCGAGTTGCTACCAATCTGATTTTTTCCAAAAGGTAGCTGATAAACGCCATAGGCATGTATGCTGTGTGGAATTGAGATGGTAGTTAACGAGCGGTCGATGCGGTCTTGTTTGTAAGCTTTTGTACCACCCGAAATAGCGGTAGACGGAATGTCGTAACCACTGCGGAAGGTACCATCATCGCCTATGTTTTTGGCAAAGGTGTAGTTGATGTTGTAGCTCAATCCTTTGTGCATACGCTGGTTCAGCGTGATCTGCAAAGAATGATAGCTAAAGTTGCCGACGTTGCCCCAGGTGTCGGTGACGCCGCTGTATTGCGGAAAGTGCGTCAGCATCTGGGCGATTGTAGCCGAAGTACCATTACTGGCGCTTGCAGCAGTCTGGAAGAAAACAGGTGTCGATGCACTTGGAAAATACTTAGTTAGGATTGCGACGTTGTTTGCCGTAGCCGCCGCCGTTAGCAAGGGGACCTTGCCGGTGCTGTCGGTCACACTGCCAAGTACGGCCAAGTACTGCGGATCGACCTGATTGCTCCAGAGGCCACGGGCGTTGGTTCCAGTGGTGCCGTAGTTGATGATGAAGTGGCTCTCGTTGCCCACGTAATTGACGGCCAATGTCAGATCCGGTGTTAAGCCGCGTTCGAATCCTGCATTGAACAATATCAACTCTGGTGCGCGACTTGCAAAATACGGGTCGGCATAGCTGACGCTGCTGGCGCTGACCATCTTATTGCTTGAGCTGGCATAATATCCCGTGCCTGTTTCCTGTGCCGAGACATTGGGTGTTGGTGCGGAAGGATAACTGTAACCAGAGCCGAACAGGTCGGTATTGGCTAAGCCCGCAGTGGTGAAGCCTGTACTGTTGTTCAAGTAGTAGGAAGGACCGGCAGCACTACCTGAAATAGTTTCCGTCGGCCCAGTGGCGTTCATATTAAAGCCCATTTGCCCTGTGCCGTTAGAAGCACCACCTCGACCGCCTACGCCACCACCCTGCGAATAAACGGTCGCAAAACCAGCGCGAACAACGGTTTTGTCATTGTACTGGTAGGCCAAGCCGATGCGCGGTCCCCAGTTCTTCCAATATGTCTGTACCGGAGTGCGACATTCGCAACTGACGCCAGATCCACCCCAGTTGCCAGCAAACTGCAACATTCCAGCGGTGTTGGTCAGCGGGTTAGTTAGATTCGGATTCAGAAAAGTCCAGCGATCTTTGACCTCATGATATGGCGGCAGGTAGTCCCAACGTAGACCCAGTTCGAGCGTAAGTTTGGGCGTGACCTTTAACGTATCGCGAGCGTAAAGCGCAAAGGGGTGAAAGCGTCCACCGACTTCGCTGAGCGGTTGCAAGCCCAGGGTTGGCGCGGTAGTACCCGAAGTGGTGGAACCGCCGACGGCACCCAGCATATAGCTGGCAAAAGAGTGTCCTGTCGCGGTGTTATTCAACTGGTTTGAGTTGCTGCCATAGTTAGCCGTCGAATAGGCATTGTAAGCAAGGCTAAGCATGCCAGTGTAGGTGGCCGGATTGGCATTGTTAATCTGCTGCCACTGATAGGTAATGCCAAAAGACAGCGCGTGTTTGCCGTGTACATACTGCACGTTGTCGGTCAATGCATAGTTATTTGGCGTAGTCAGCTGCGTGGCTTGCTGGTTGCTGTTACCGGTCAGCGTCTGGATCGCAGAGCCAAACTTGCTGGTCGTGCCAAAGGCGATGCCTGGGAACTCCTCACTAGCTTGACCTTGAGGAAGATTCGACACGCCAAAGGTACCGATTTCGTATTTGCTTATTCCTTGCGTGGAATTGTGAAGGTTTTGCAAGAAACGCGTAAAACTGAATTTCAGCTGATTGACAAGATTTTGATTGATGGTGAGCACATGCTCGACAACGTAGTTCTTCGGGAAAATACTGGCCAGATCGCCACCCATATAAGGCAGAGGCAGAAACGGCGTGCTGTAGTTGTTCAGGTAATTTTCTACGCCGATGGCTCCTACAAAACTGAGACGCTGACGACCGCTGAGATCGTAGTCCACACGCCAGTCAGTCGAGTGGTTGTCATATCCTTTGGACGTGTTGCCCAAATAGTTGTTGGTAATTGAGCTGGTATTGCTCGGTGCCGGCATGAAGGCCATCATCGCCTTGGAAATTGGCGAAACCATGTTCGAGGGAATTACGTTGTATGTGGCCACGCCATCCTTGGCCCCCTGAAATGGCGTACGACTGCATACACTGCCCGTGCAACTGTTCGATGTCGGGTCATAGAGAATGGCTGGATTGCTGGTTCCAGTTCCGCTATAACCGCTGCCGTAATTACCGTTCAATTCGGTGAAGTCGCCACTCAGCATCAACTGTGTGGGAATGGTGTAGGTCGTTGGCGTGCTTTGATTACGAAGATGGTATTTGTCGTAAGCGAAAAAGAAGAAGAGTTTATCGTGCGTCTTGGGAACTACGCCGCCAAAGGAAATTGAAAGTTCATTCTGGTGCTCGACCGGCTTCGAGGCAGCAACCGAAGCGCCTGCTGCATTCTTGACAGTTTGTTCTTTGCCCAGAAAAGTCCATGAATCAAAAAAGGTGTTGCGGATAAAGTCAGAGACTTGCCCGTGATACTTCAAACCACCAGATTTCATGGTGAAGTTCATCGCGCCGGCACCCATGTACTCGGCCGATGGCGTGCTGGTCAGCACCTGAAACTGATCGACAGCCTCGACGCTCATGGTTAACGAAACCAAGCGATTGTCACCCTGCGCATTAACGGTTGTTGCTGGCATGCCTTCGAGGTAGAGTTGCCCAAGATAGTTTCCTGTACCGCCAATCACGGGCATACGCGTACCTGTCTGTGCTCCAGGCGTCAGCGTACTGAAGGCCGTTGGGTCACGCTGGGCGTTGCTCATCTGCAGCGGCAAGTTCGTGTAAGTGGTGTTTTCGACCGTCAGTCCGAGTGTTGCATCGGCTGTATCCAGCACCGGTGGTGCTGCGGTTACAGTGATCGTTTGCGTCTCTTCGCCCACACTCAGTACAGGATTGAAGACACGCATCTGAAGCGCATTGACCACAACGTTGTCCTGAATCTGTGTTTGGAATCCAGGTGCGGAAGTCTGCACTGTGTAGGTTCCAGGGTGCAATGGTGTGGCACTGTAGAAACCAGCAGATGTGGAATTGCGCTTGGTTACTATACCAGTCGCGGTGTTGGTGATCGTGACTATGGCACTGGGAATCACCGCGCCGGATGAATCGGCAACCGTGCCTTGCAATGCGCCTTCGCCTGCGGCCTGCGCAAATCCCATCTGTGCTGAATTGCACAGACAAAGAATTAGCAAAAGCGAAAAAGCACCAAGCCAACTGATCTTACGTGGTGTCAAGAATGGCTTTCTCATAACGTTACGTCTTCCTCCAGAGTCTTCAGAGTCTTGCTTGAAAAACTGCGGAAATCGCATGCATAAATGACCATCGTTTTCAAAGCGCAATCATTTTCTGTCCTGGAATATTGATTGTCAAGGAAAAACTGCGCGCATCAAATCAAATATCTAAATGGTTTATTTTCTTTGCATTACAAAGGGTATTTTGAACCAGGAACAAATTCATAAGGCACACAAGTCAGAAACGTCACAGAAAAGGCACAAAAAAGTGGCGCTGCGAAGATCTGCAGCGCCAAACGTGTTCAGGAAGCAGAACAGTTTTGATTAGAAGCTGACACGAGCAGCAAACTGCCAGTCGCGAGAGGCATTGCTCTGCGTACTAACAGTACCAAAAGCTGAATTGTTAGAGACAACGCCAATGCCACCAAAGACGACACTGTTTGTAACGTTGAAGCACTCTGCCCGGAAATTCAGCTTTATGTCATCCCAAAGAGGAAAGGTCCGATGCAGACCAGCGTTGATGTTGTAGGCGCTTGGTGCACGCAAGTCATAAGGACGCGTGCGTGCAACATCGCCAATCATATATGCACTAGGCGTAGTGAACGCACTAGAGTCAACATATGAAACGGACGAAATGGTTGCAGCCGTTACTCCATGTCCCCACTTCCCGTTTTTACGCGGTGAATGGCTATAGCCAGAGGTGTAATTCGGCATGCAAGTACCCTGCCCAGATGTTGTGCAGTTAGATGCAGTCACAGCAAGCGGCGTACCGGAATAATAAGTAAAAATCCCGGAAAATGACCAATCGCTTGAAAGATCTCGTATGAGTCGGTTATTCCTTCCGATATGTCCTTTGCCAAATGGCAAATCGTAACTTCCGTATGCAGTAACAACCTGAGGCTGGTCAGCAGTTCCTACAGAGCGATCGGCACGATCTTGCTTCCATGCCTTACCAGAGCTAATAGCAGTGGACGGAATGTCATAGCCAGAGCGAAAAGTTCCAGTATCATCGATTTCTCTTGAGTAGGTGTAGTTAAGGGTGAACGAAAGTCCATGTGCTGGGCGTTGATGCAAAACAACCTGGAGAGAGTTGTAGTTTGAGTTGGAAACGTTGCCCCAAGTATCTGCGACACTCGAATATTGCGGGAATGCAAGTAGCATTTGGACGATCGTAGCTTTGGCACTGACTGCACCCGCATTTGCATACCCTTGATAAGGAGCAGCAACTCCTGACATTACAGCCTTTGCAGCTGCAATATTGGCTGCTGTTGCTTGCTTGGGAAGTAGAGATCCAAGTTGCAAGTATTTTGGATCAAGCTGATTTAGCCATTTGCCACGCGCTGAACCAGGCAAGAAGTGGCTTTCGCTACCGACATAATCAACAGAAATTGACAAGTCGTTGGTAAGTTCACGTTGAACCCCAAGATTCCAAAAATTGAACTGCGGTCCTCTTCCGGAAATAACAGGATCGGGATAACCCGGCGCAGCACTTGCTGAGACATAAGCGCCTGTCGAGTCAACATAGTTTCCTGTGTTAAGAGTAGCAGCAGAATAGGAGCGACCCACTGGATCAGGAATGCTGTATCCAGAACCTCCAAAATTTGTGTTAGAAAGGCCGAGGGTTTGAAAACCAGTACTGTTGTTAAGGTAAAAAGACGGTCCAGCCGTGGAATCAATAAAAGATGGCGAACTGGTAAATCCGAGCTGGCCAGTTCCACCTGTATTGGCAGCACGACCGCCGATACCACCGCCGTGCGTGTACATAAGCGCGTATGAGGATCGGACAACCACTTTTGGTTTTACAGCCCAAGCAACACCCACACGCGGTCCAAAATAACCGTGATAGGTATGTACAGGGGTGCGGCAATTGCAAGCGTCAGCACCTTGGCCAACAAAGCGCAATGCACCAGGATTGCCAGTTGCAGGATTTACCACTGTTGGATCAAGATAGCTCCAACGATCAAGAACCTCATGCAGCGGAGGCATGAAGTCCCAACGCAATCCAGCATTTACGGTCAAGTTGGGGAGCACCTTGAAGTCATCCTGCAAATATACAGCAGCAGGACGATAACGACCGCCTAAAGCGGCAAAAGACTGTTTGGTAATGCCTGTTGAATTGACGGCTCCCATAAGATAACTAGCGTAGGGGGCTCCGGTAGACGTGTTATAGGTTGAGGAATTGCTTACAAAGTTAGAAGTTTCTGCATATGAATACGCCAGAGTGAATGTGCTTTCGGAAGTATCAAAAGAATCTCCATTTCCGTTCAACCATTGCATTTGGCCACCAAAGGTAAGCGCGTGCTTTCCTTTCATATACTGAACGTTATCGACAAAATCCCACGATTGACCGACTGCGGTATAACTGGTGTTTTTAGTCCAAGTGTCAGGTCCGTTTGTACCGCTAAAAGAAACACCAGGGAATGTTGTCGCTGCTTGTCCTTCAAGGCCTGTGATGCCTGCTGTGGATGATTCATACTTAGCAACGCCATCGGAAGGGCTTTTGATGGGTCCCCAACCACGGGTATATCCAAGTTTGACTTGGTTAATGAGATGATCGGAAATTGCCCAAGAATGTTCCAAAGCTGTAGCATTCATATTGGACGTGTAGTAAATTCCGTTTGAATACGGCAGCGGAAGAGTTGTGGTAGCACCTACATCCAAGCCAATAAAAGCACGTTGACCTTGACTGTATACGACAGAAAAGCGCTGGCTTGGAGTTAAGTTGTAATCGATTCTCCCTGTGAATTGAAAATTGTTAGTGCCATTGGGAACGCCGCCCAAGTAGTTACTTGTGATTGAGTTGTTGGTAGGATCAGGCAAAAATTTTGCCATGTAAGTACTGATCGGTGAAAGCTGTGAGGAAGGGATAACGTTTACAGAAGCTCCCGATAGAATGGGATTTCCTGCCGGTCCTGCACCTGATCCTGCCATATACCCAAATTGATATCTGCATGCGCCTGTTGTGCTATTCGCTGTACATGCAGTTTGAGTTGTTGGGTCGTAGATCGGCTGACTGATAGCGCTGAAATCTCCAGTGCGCATGGCCGCAGTAGGTATAGTCAAAGTACCAGGACGAACTCCTGCGGTGTAATGGAATTTGGTGTATTGGCCAAAGAAAAACAGTTTGTCACGAAGGATAGGGCCACCAAGCGCAAAACCAAATTCATTTTGGTGTTCTGAGGGTTTAGGTGCTGCGACAGTAGCTCCAGCAGCATTCTTCTGTGTAGCGGCCGGAGCGGTAAATCCCCAAGTATCAAAAGCCGTATTACGCAAAAAGTCGTATACGGTTCCATGAAACTTGTTCGTTCCGGATTTGATGGTAAAGTTTGAAAATCCAGCACCTTGATACTGAACAGAAGATCCAGCAGTTTGCACCTGAATCTGATCAACAGCATCAACAGAAACTGAATAGCTGACGCTGCGATTATCCGATTGAGTGCCCGAACTACCTAAAGGGATTCCTTCAAAGTAAATTTCTGAGAGATAGGAACCAGTGCCAAGAAAATTGGCACCGCGACTACCCGCTTGGGCGCCCGGAGACAACGTAGCAAAAGCCGTTGGATCTCTTTGTAGCCCATTCATTGTCAGTGGAAGTTCGGAGTATGTTGCGTTTTCAATTGTAGCGCCGAGAGTCGCATTCTCAGTCTGTATCGCTGGCGGAGCATCTGTGACTGTAATTGTTTCGGTTTCTTGTCCAATATTGAGGTGGACGTTTACGCCGACAACAGCCAGTGCATCAACCGTGATGTTTTCTCCGATGTAACGTTGAAAACCTTTTGCCGTCACTTCCAGCGTGTATACGCCTGGCTTTAGCGGCGAAACCATATAATAGCCACTGGACGAAGAAGAGCGCGTTACGATCGTTCCAGTTGCAACTTCTCTCGCTATTACTGTTGCATCGGAAACAACTGCGCCTGTGGAATCAATAATAGTGCCGCTTATAGCACCATTACCTCCGATTTGCGCTCTTGCCGACAGAGTTGACCATCCCAATAAAATTGTCAAAACGAGCAAACTTGACAAAGAAAATGTACGAAACCTTTCTTTGTTCATCGATCTGCGTCTCATATTTCCTCCAAGATGTGTTGGATAGTAAAAATGATTTTCAAGAAACCGTTTTCTTTTACGGTTGTAAAAACGATCTCTTTCAAATCGGAATAAATATTGATCTTGGAACGCCAAGATGTCAAGAAAAAATTGCGCGCTTTGGAAGAAATCTGTAAACGTTTAATTATCTTTATGCTACAGGCTTTATTTTTCATCCGAAATAAATTCATAAGAGGGATACGGGGCAAGAAGCACCTCAAATCGGCACAAAAAGGGGCGGCACTGCCGAACATCCGACAGCACCATTGCAATGGCTCCTTAGATATAGAGCACAAGCCCCCGAAAAATCACAGTAGACAAAAAATTCAGATCGGCTCGACTCTACCTGTAGAGGATAGCCATGTCCGCGACAGGCGAAGAGCCACAATCCGTTCGAGTCAACGTACGCAGCGACTGCATCTGTCGGAACCACGGCCAACCCATCGGCAACTTGGTCTTCATCGATCCTTGCTGCAGGGTGCATTACGCAGAACTTGAAATCAGCGCCATCATCGCCATTCCGAAGACCGAAGTCACGGAAGCAGAGCTGGCAGAATGGCGCAGTCGACGCGAACCGGCGAAAAAGCGCGTCAGCTACCCCAAAATGATGGTGGCCAAAAAATGAAACGATCCTTTATCGCTTTGGGACGCCACCAGAGCAGCATGAACAAGACGGAAGCGGCAGGAAAGTACGGCAATCGTCAATCTGTTGCCAGCGACGGAAAAGTGCTTTCCAGCAAGCGGGAATGCCGGAGATATGAAGAGCTTCTTCTCATGCAGAAGTTGGGCTTAATCAAGAACCTTCAAACCCAGGTGAAGTATGAGTTGATTCCCAAGCAAAAAGGTGAACGGGCCGTTACGTACACCGCAGATTTTGTTTACCAAAACGCACATTTGCATGTTGAAGACGCAAAAGGATGCAAAACGCAGCAATACGTCATCCGTCGCAAACTCATGCTGTGGATTCATCAGATCAAGGTCGAGGAGGTGTGATGGCAGAAAAACCACCGTTTCCGCTTTTGATTCTCAGCGATGCTCCCTCCGCATCGAGCGGCTTGGGGCGCATTTGCCGCGATCTGGCCACTCGCATCCACGAGCGCATGAGCGACGTGTGCAAAGTTGCAACGCTTGGATACGGTGGGCCGGGCTCGTGCAAACTTGGCTTCCAGCAATACACGATCGAAGGCATGTCCGACTGGGTCGTTCCCACGCTTCCAGAAGTCTGGAAAGACTTTGCCGGCGAGGAAAAAGGCGCTGTCCTTTCCATCTGGGATGCCAGTCGGCTGGCATGGTACGCACAACCCGAACGCAGCGAGCAGCTGGCCGCCGAGCCTGTGCTGCGGAACTGGCTCGTCAAAGCGCCATTCAAGCGTTATGGCTATTTCCCATTCGACGCAGAAGGTCCCAACGGCAAATTGAGCTTCCCGCTGCGGCAAACGCTGCTTGGGTTTGATCGTGTTCTGGCGTACGGTGCATGGGCAAAGGATCTGATCGAGCGCTCGATCGGCGAAGAAGAAGCCGATTTGCGACATCTCGATTACCTTCCCCACGGCATCGACACAAGCGTGTTCTATCAGCGCGACCGCGCGCAGTCGCGCCTGAAGTTTGGCTCCATTACTGGAGCGCGTCTGCTCGTCCATGCACCGCAATTGTCTTCGGTTATGGAGAACGAAACTCTGATCGGTATAGTTGCCACCAATCAGGCGCGTAAAGATTGGGCTCTGGCCGTAGAATCCGTTGCCCTTATTGCTAAGGAGCGCAAAGTCCGGCTTTGGATTCACACCGATACATTGGAGCGGCATTGGTCCATCCCTGCCCTGCTGGCCGACTACGGGTTGCTCGACAAAACGATGATCTCGCTTGGCTATCTGTCCGATGACGACATGGCAAAAGCGTATTCGGCTTGCGATGTGACGTTGGGTCCAGGCGCAGAAGGTTTTGGTTTCCCGCTAGCGGAGTCTCTTGCCTGCGGAACACCGGTGATCCACGGCAACTATGCCGGTGGAGCAGAGATTACCCCAATCGAAATGCATGTTGAGCCGATTGCCTATCGGGCGGAAGGTCTTTACGCTTGCGTTCGGCCGGTCTACAACCCACAGGACTGGGCAGACCGCGCACTTCAGTTTGCAGGCCAAAGAACGCATCTCGATCCGCAATACGACTGGAACAATCTTTGGCCACGCTGGAAATCCTGGCTCCAAAAAGGAATCGCCGCTTAACACGGCATCAAGGGAGAAGACAATGAGCGAAAAGAAGTACGTCATTCCTGAAGGAATGCTGAAGGCGTGGGAGAACGCCTACTACGACATCGAGGGAAAATTGCACAGTGGCAGCTTCAAATCCGGCTATGTTCGTGCTCTTGAAGCCGCTCTTTGCTGGCTGGACGAAGAACTTGGTAAGAGTGATGGGATTGCGCCGATGCTGAGTGGAACGTACCAAGATGGATGGGTGGGAGCCTGGAGACACATCCGCCGCCTGTTTCGTGCACCAGAACCGGCAGTGCCGGAAGAAATCAAGGATTTGCTGTATTCAGAAGCAGTACGTGTTGGATGCAAAGATCCGCAAGAAGCAAGCCGATTCATTACCGAATCAGATCGCCGTGTGCTCGAAGCCTATCGCCGCGGCCAGAAATACGGCAAGGAGTAACCGCTCGATGATCACGCTCGTCACGCCACCATCGACTTTTTTACTCGATCAACGAGTTTTCATTTCGCTGGGGATCTTGAAGGTGGGTGCTTCGCTGGAACAGGCTGGCGTGGCCGTGGATCATCTTGACCTTACCGGCGTGCGGAACTACCTCGATGTTGTGCGCGACTACTTGCGGAGTTCTTCTTCGCGCTGCTTTGCGCTTACAGCCACCACACCACAGATGCCTGCCGCCACCAGTATTGCGCAGATCATCCGTCCACATGCCAAGGTCATCCTCGGAGGCCCGCACCCCACACTGGTCAATGCGGCCGCCAAAAGAGAGCAAACTCCCGGTCGCGCATCCAAGGCGCTGGCCGAGCTGCTTTCCGGCTTCGATGCCATCATTGCCGGTGACGGAGAGCGTGCCATCTTTCGCGCCATGGAAAAAACCGGTCTGATTGACGCCGACGATCCCAAATCGGAGTTGTGGCAAACTTCTGCGGACTTCAACAGCGCGCCCTGGCCGGCGCGCCATCTGGTCGACGTTGACAGCTACCACTACACGATTGATGGTCGACGCGCTTTGTCACTGGTTGCGCAGATGGGTTGCCCGTTCGGTTGCAATTTTTGCGGTGGCCGCTTGAGTCCCATGCTGCGGCGGATGCGGCGCCGCTCTACCGAGAACGTGATTGCGGAGATGCTGCACCTGCATGAAGCGTACGGCGTCAGCGCCATCAACTTCTACGACGACGAGCTGAACGTCAATCCTAACCTTGTAGATTTAATGCGAAGCATTCAATCTACCGGCATTGACTGGCGCCTGCGCGGCTTTGTCCGGTCCGATCTGTTCACGGAGGAGCAGGCCGAGGCCATGTATGCAGCCGGCTTCCGTTGGCTGCTCTGCGGCTTTGAGTCAGCGCATCCACGGATGTTGCGCAACATGAACAAAAAATCCACCGTGGCCAATAATACCCGCATGTTGCACATCGCTCACCAGCACGGGCTCAAGGTCAAGGCGCTGATGAGCTTTGGCCACCCAGCGGAATCGGAAGCCACAATCCTGACCACGCGCGACTGGTTGCTTCAGGAAAAGCCCGACGACTTCGACTGCACCATCATCACCACATATCCTGGCTGCGCCTACTACGACTACGCACGCCTTCAGGAAGATGGCCTTTATGTCTTTGAAACCCACGGGGACAAGCTCTACACGCACGACGTGAACTACGCCACGGATGCCATGTATTACAAAGGCAAGCCCGGCGACTACAAGTCGTACGTCTGGACCGATGACCTTTCGCCCGAGCGGCTGGTCGAGCTGCGGGATGCGGTGGAGGCAGAAGTGCGGGACAAGCTGAAAATCCCCTTCTATGCCGGTGTGGCAGCTCTTCAGTTCGAGCACTCCATGGGGCAGGGCAATATCCCAGCACAAATCTTACGGAGTTCACGATAAAGTACAGCGGAGGAAGCATGACAGACTATCGTGCCTATATTTTCCATGTAAACCGCGAAGATCTTCTCCAAAAAGCGGTGGCAAGCGCACGCGATTTGTGGAAGGAATTAACCGTCGTTGACAATTCCACAAACGGACTTGAAGTGCCGATCCCGTATGTCCACGTGCTTCGCCCTACGGTGCCGCTGACCGCAATCCAGTCCATTAATTTCGCGATGATGAATACCCGAACACAGGGCGCAAAGATTGCGATCTGGATGCATTCGGACGCTGAAGCCCATCCAGGCTCGTGCTTGGCTTTGGTGGAGTATGCTCGGCGGATGAATGTCGAAGGACGCAAGTGGGGCACTCTCTTCACCAACTATGACGCTTTGGCAGCGCTGAACACAGAGCTGATCGACACAGTCGGACTCTGGGATACAACGTTCCACTCCTACTTTGGTGATAACGACTATTACCGTCGTATTCGTCTTGCTGGCTATGAATGCATCGATACTGGTATCCCGGTTTACCATACGGCAAGCCAGACCATCAACAGCGACCCAGAACTGCGTTTTCGCAACTCGATCACCTTTCCGTTGTACCAAGCATATTACGTTGCCAAGTATGGCGGTTCACCGGGAAATGAAACCTACTCAACGCCTTTCAACCGGCAGGGCAGCACAAACCTCAAGTAGCCAAAAACCGTCCTTGACCGTCTTTAACTCTAAAGCGTTATAATTGGCGCGCCATCACAACGTAGTCAAAGTGCATCGAACAGATGCAACGTTATGCGCCGTGACTTTGGCCAAAGGAATCACCACATAGCAATGCTGTTGAAGTGCATCGGATAGATGCAACCGGCAATTGATCGCAGCAACTTTTGGGGATCTGGAGCACTAGATAGTTAAAGTGCATCGCATAGATGCAACCGACCACGTTGATGCGATTAGGCAACTTTACCGAGGTCGCAAGGCAGTTACAGTGCATCGCATAGATGCAACTCCATCTTCAGCGCAGTATCGTTGCTGACAGTTCCGTCGCAACGCAGTATGAGTGCATCGAACAGATGCAACTGTTTGAGATTGGCCCGACAAAAAATCACCGTTGCGTTTTAGCTGGCATCGGGGGATGATGCGGTCATGGAACAAGTGACTGAACCTCTTTCCGAGTCCCCCGCCCCCGTTCTTCCCACAGAAACGGATGCCAGCTCAAAAGTACGCGGCGGCAAAGCCAGAATGAACGAGCTGACGCCATCCAAACGGCGTGCGCTTGGCCGCAAAGCAGCGCAGGCACGCTGGGGAAAAGACAAGAACCCAACAACCGACGAAAAGGCACCCCGCAAGCGCCGCAAAGCCAAGTTCGTCATTGAGCGTCCGGTGTCTGCGCCAAATGCACGACGTGAAACGCGAGTCTTCGGCATTGCGCTGACGGCTGCGGAGAAGCGTCTCGCTCGGGCGATCGAAGAGCGTGCGCGCGCGGCCTCTACCTGGGCTGTTTTGAATGCCGAGATCCCCAGTCTGCAAAGAACCATCGCGGCGCTGCGCAATCAGCAGAATCCAGTTGCAAACGGACAAGGCTACGAACCACAACTGCCAGACGGTTCCGGCTATCAGTCCAATGCCGGATACGACCTCACCCGCGTGGTTTCAGACGCTCCTGTGCCCTTCGTCGCGCCACAGCAAGCGGCACGCACCTTAGCGGCTTCACGCGTCGGTGGCGGTGCCGTAGAGACTGTTCTTGACGATGCCTTAGACGACGAAGACAAGTTTCTCAACGCCAGCGGTATGGCTGGGGGAAACTGGCACTAATGCATCATTCCAGAAGCCGAAACACGCCCTTGCGCGGCGACCGGCCAGCGTGGCAATCATCTCGAAACAAACAAGGTGTCGGCCAATCGCAGGTAGAAAGCTGCGGCTCAGGTAGCGAGTCCAGATTCTGGACTTTTTCGAGCTTGCTGGCCGTCAGATCGAGAATGCGCTGACGCGCGGATTTCTCTGGCACCGGAATCTCGACGGTAAAGCACAGGTCCTGAAGCACGCCATCATCGAGCATCGCCTGAAGCCAATCGTGGGTCGAAATGTCGTCAAAATCTTCCCGCCAAACTGGAAGCCAGGTGCTTTTGAAGCCCTCGCTCACATCGTTTTTCTTGCGAAAACGCAGCTTTTTGTTGACCGGATGGCGCAAACCCTTTGTCCAGGCAGAATGCCGTTTTCCGCTCCGATTTTGGCCGAGGACAACCACCACTTGCTGCATTGGTAGGCCATAGGCACAGACAGCACCCATGCTTTGCCAGGAGCGGCACTCGTGGTAATGGCGATCATCGTTCCATCTCGATACCAGCACGATGCGGCGCAGATGAAGTCCATCCGGAGAGAGAAAGCACGACGGCTTCCATAGCGGAAGTTCTTCGGGAATCTTCCAGGGTGGTTCGCTTGGTTTGCGGATCGCGGATGTCACGATGTCGGCAAGACAAGCAAGGTGGGACACTTCGGCGTGTACGTCGTAGCTGGATGTGGCCAGCCCTGGTTCAACGCCAAAGCCGTAACATTCCTCGCCGGCCGCGTCTCCAAAATCTGTGCGTTCAGAAAGGACACCGGCGCGGATTGCGCGCTGCAGCATTTCGTTCCCGTCGAGCTTAACCCGCTCCCACAGGCGTAGCCAGTAGGCTTTCCTAGGGCATTTTTCAAAAGCGGTAAGCAGTTCCGCAGTGCAAAGCATCCAGCGCTTCCTTAGTCCAGAATCTGGACTTTTTGGGCATTAGTAAATCGTGTCGGAATCATCCGTTGTCGTATCCGTTTCTGGTGCTGCCTGTTCTGGTGGAATCACAGGTGCCTCTCCAGCATCTGGCGTTGTCACGTCGGGTTCTTGAGGCGTCTGCGCTTCCTGTCCCTGTAGTTGCTGTTGCTGCCGCTTCAATGCTTCCTGCCGCAGTTGCTGAATCGTCTTGGGCGTTGATGCTGTAGCGCTACTGCCAGCCACAAAGGCCGTAAGAGCTTGTGCCACAGGCAACTTCCTTTTTTGGGCATCTTTCACCAGTTCGCCCAAGTTCTTGACGAAAACTCCTCTTTGTTCTTCCGGCAAGTTCCGGATCAAAGACAAGTCTTTTGGAGTGACCTTGCTCAGCCAACTCACTACCTCTGGCCGTTCCAGCAAATTTGCCAAAACATGCGAACCGGCAAGAATCGCTGGAGCCATCGCAACTTCCATGGCGGCGTATCCTGGACGGCCCAACAATTTGGCGAGGATTGCTCCAGGCGTCGTGTAGAAAAGCGCATTGATCGTGCGCCGAATGCCCTGCTCACGAAGACTCTTTGCCAAGCCAGCGGCAGCAGCCTTTCTGCTCGCTACAATTTCTTCTGGTCCCAAAGTTTTTTGCTCTGCAACCGTCTCTGGCGGCCGATCTGGTGGCGCAACACGTTCAGCCTGTGGAACTGTCTCCTCCGCAGGGGGTGGAGCTTGCGGTTCTGGCTTCAGCCGATAGCCTGCACGTAGGTCATCCATCGACGGAGGTGCCGGTTCCTGCTGCAACCGAAAGCCAGTGCGCCAGTCATCCACGGAAGGCGGCGCCGGGATCTGCTTCTGTCCCTTCCGAAGCTGATCTTCGGCCGGCATTTTCTTCAGTTGTTCGCGGCGCGTCTGCACCTTCTCGTAGTCTTTGACTAGCGAAGGGTCGTATACTTGCGCCGCATTCAAACGCTCTCGGTCATTCTCCTCGTCGAACTGCTCAGGATTGGCCTCCCGCTTGCGAATCTCATCTTGCGTTTTTGGAACATGCCGTTCCCGTCCAAATGCCTTTTGGTATTTCTGCGTCTCCGCGCGAGCAGCCTTCAAGTCATCCAGCGCCCCTGCGTTCAAAGACGCTCTTGTTTCGGCTTGATCGAGCGTTTTGAGAAGCTGCTTCATCTCGCCGAGCAAAGGACCTTCGTACTTTCCGCTGTAAACGTTCTTGCCCAAAATCGATCTTGCGCGATGAACCTGTTCTGCCGGAATTGCTGCTCCTGCTTGCGGATTGAAATCAATAGGCTCTGGTTCAAAACCGTTGGTCGAGGCAATCTTGTCGACTTCTGCTCTTTTCTCTGGGGGAAGATCCCAATAATCTTCTTTGTACCCCTGCGATTTCATAATCGCTGCACGATCTTTTGCATACTGCGATTCGGGAGGTGCATCTTCCGGATCGGGGGTAAGCTGGTTAACCATTCTTGTCACTTCGGGGGAGATCGCAGTGATCTTTTTCAGTGGTTCAGAAATCTCCCCGCCATCGATCGTGACTCCAGCCATCTTGTCGTGCCAGGGCTTCCATGCCTTATCTGTTGCTGCCTTGGCCTTGTTTTTGACAGCATCTTCTTTGGCGTAGTATTTTGTTGTGTCCTGTTGAAGTCCCGCTTCTTCTGCGCGCCGCAATTCAAGCGTGTGCTCTGCAGCCGCATTTTCCTCTGCAATTCTTTTAGAAATTGCCTGATGTCTTTCCGCGACACGGGCGTTTTCTTTACGAACCTTTTCAATTTCCGCCGCGTGTTTAGCATGCGCACGGGCATTGCTTTCTCGCACGCGCGCGAGTTTATCAGCATGCTCTAGGCGTGCAGCTTCGTCCGTCGTTTTCACTTTGTTGGTGCGCAGGTCCTCTTTTTCAGCCGTCGACTGACGAGCGTCTTGCGTCTGTTCCAAATGCCGTTGAGCCGCTTCTGTATTCTTTTCCGCAGCTCTTGTCGCAGCATCCGCATTGGCTTTGACTGTGGTTTCCGCAAGATTTCTCAATCCGCGCGGACCAGTACCCGTGATTGCTTCGGCACCGCCACGAATGACGGCACCTCCTGCACCAAGAACTCTTTTCCCCATGCCAGGTGCGGCATACATAGCAGCATTGCCGGCGGCAGTCCCAATGGCACCAGCGATGTCTCCCTTACCAATCTGTGTGCCAAGTTGTTCGCCGAGCTGTGCAGCCCACGGGCCAACGCCAGGCAACACTGTAGCAAGCGCATGTGCGGCGGCTTTTTGGCGATGTTCAAGCGCCGTCGAAGAAGGATGCAAAGCAGTCCAAGGAGACGCGGCACTAGCCTGCTTGAATTCACTGGCCGCTTGCTGCGCTTGTTGCTTCATCGGATCACCGACAAAGCGTTTGGCAAGCAGGCCAGCTCTGCCCGTCCTTTGTACTGTTTTTGCCTCTTCGGGATTTTGCGCCCCTTCTACAACCCCGTGGTAAAGCCCAGATACTCCGCCACCAAACGCTTGCCCAAAATTCGAAAGAAGTCTCGATGCGGCACCACCTGCAGGCTTCGCGGCTTCTTCTGGCGCATACATCGGTCGTCCCGCAGCATTTTTTCCTGTAATGCGTACGCCTTTTGGCAATGTGCTAGCGGGATTGGCAGCGGAATCAGACGTGGCTGTCTGCGGGGCATCCAACTTATATCCCTTCGGCAGTTTTGACTGCTTTTCCGGCTTTGCTTGTTTTTCCGGCTTTTCCGGTTTATCAAGCGTGTATCCAGCAGGAAGCGGCATTATCGCACCGCCTTTCCGGTCTTCACGTCAAACCAAGTGTTTCCACCGTCATTGGAGCCGATCTTGTGGCCATTCGGCCCAGTCGCCGTCTGCTTGTAAGCTCTGGGTGCCCCTCCACCAGGTGCTGGTGCCCCACCACCCGGCGTAGAAAGTCCCGCCTGCCCAGCGACTGCCCACAGGTTCTTTCTACGAGCTTCCATCGTCTGACGCGCATAGTTCAGTGCGCTCTTCAGAGCCTGTGGCGAATTTGCTTTGTTGATAATCGAGCCAACCGACGCGATCTCTCCCTGGGTTGCACCCACGCCGGTGAATGCTCTTGCCATCTCGCCTTCAAGCGATGTCTTGACGGTCTCGAAGTCCGTAGGTGCCGTGTCGCCTGTAGCCTGTGCCCACGCCAATCCAAAACGATTGAGCAGGGGATAGTCTCCTGTGCAAAGGGCATCCACCATACCGCTGGCCATTTTCAAGTGATCTTCAGCAGTTCCCAAAGCTGCCAAGTTTGATCCGAGTCCTTTCGGGATCATCGCCTTATGCCCAGCAACGTTGACTTGATAACTTACGCTTGCCGGTGTGGCATACTTACCTCGCTCAGCCTTTCCTGCAGACACGACTATGGTTTGGTTCGGATTGTCAGGATTCACCACCTGCATCGGTCGTGCTTGTGCACCCGCCACCATGCGAGCTTCGCCAGGTCTAACGCTAGTTTGGTAAATGAGTTTGGGGAAGCTTGTGAGTACGGCTTCTTCCTGCGGAGTCAATGTCTGGCCTTCATTCCGCTTGACCAAAGCCTGCATGTATTGCGTTGCCGGAGGCAATGGGCGCTGTTCTGGCGCAGTGTAACCCTCTGGCATCGGCTCGGCCGTGATCGCCCCCGTCAGAGAATTCTGCATCGACTGGTAATATCTTCCGTCTGCTCCCTTATACGGTTTTGTTCCCATGAGAGGCTTGAGCGTAGACTTCTTGTCTATGGTGCCCAAAGCTGTGTCCAAATAATTATCCGTCAGCTTTTTAAGTTCTTCTGGCGTAGCGTCTGGATGAAATTTTTTGATGGCATCCACACCGCCCTGAACAGTTTCCATCATGCCGGCCGTACCGGCTTGCGCTTTCTGGATTGCTTGATCTTTTTGCTGCTGCGCCGTCAACGGTGCCGGCGCAGCTCCAGCCATCATTTGGGCCTCTGCCCGTGCGCGCAACTCCCCGGGCGTGCGCGGGGGCTTAACCGGCGCCGCTTGGCCTCTGGTCTGCAATGTCGGCTGATATCCGGGAGGTGCTGGAAGCTGTGTCGGTTCCGCTTTCGTCAGATGGAGCAAGTGCCCGAACTTTTGCA
>Ga0224528_1000033_pt1 | contig 109589 bp, 78 predicted proteins | sample CBST25metaG_2_FD_179888 | JGI IMG/M metagenome (GOLD analysis project Ga0224528, IMG submission 179888) | Peat soil microbial communities from Stordalen Mire, Sweden - C.B.S.T25 | ecosystem: Environmental > Terrestrial > Soil > Wetlands > Peat | place: Sweden: Norrbotten County, Stordalen Mire...
ATAGTGCATACTACTTGCCCTGCGTGTCTCAATGTCGCGTCCAAACCAGCGATGCCATGGATAACAGACCTCGCGCAGGTCAAATGTGGTTTCATGGGTTTTCTGTCGTGGGTTTGCACAGGCTGTTGCTGTCGAAAAACAGAATCTTCATGCGATCTCTTCTCGAATTTGCGAATAGAAACAGATGACCACTTTGAGGGTTCTGCTGCAACTTAGCCGTAACAAGAGCATAGAGGCCGTTGAACCCCAGGCGCATGTCGGTTCTTCCGGTAGCCACGAAAATGCGCGTAGCCGCACCCAAGCCCAGCATCGCACTACGCCTGTTCGAGCACGGTGATCAGCCGTGTCAGCGTTGCCGCGTCGAATCCAGCAGACACTGCAATGCGTCGCCCGCCCGCCAATTCAACCAGCAATGGGTCATGCTGCTCTGTGTGCGTTGCCGATTTCGCGACAAACTCAACCCGCGCAAGCGGCAACTCCACCGCGCTGAGGGGATTGCTCATCGAAGCAGACGGAGGAGCATCGCGATGACGTGCATGCTGGCAATACTTGTTGAGAGTAGACAGCGACAGGCCATGCTGATGGCAAAACTGTGACCGACTCATGCCACTCTGCGGGTAAGATGACGCGATCTGCGCCACCTCCACACGGCTGCGACGATGGCGACGACGAACGGCAGAGACTGGATATTCACTCATGTCTTCAGTGAATCATCTTCCAAAACCTACGAAAAGAATGGACTTGCCCGGTGGGATACGATCAAGTTGACGAAATCAGCTGTCGCACCGTAGCCAGAATGGCCGTATTTCCTGGAGCCGAATGCGGCGCTTGATCGACCTCTGGTTGCCTCCTGCGCGAGTACATCATCCTTTTCCTCTGCGCCGCATGGGCGTCATTATGAGGTAGGAGCCGGATGCGGGAAATCTGCAAGCTGGGTTCTGTGGGAGCCGGGGGCGGGTGACTGCCTCCGGCCACCTAGTGGGGGACGGAGTGATCCGTATCCCTGCCGCGACTGTCGTAGAGGTTCGACTTTTAACAGAAACGATTACTGCTGCGAATAAACTGCCGAGGGTTCAGGCACTTGATTGGACATTGCATCGAGAGTGACCAGCACTTCAGCGGGAATTTGCAGCGTCGCCGCCTGAAGATTCTCGCGAAAATGTTGGAGGGAAGATGTTCCGGGAATCACCAGAATATTCGGCGAGCGCTGAAGAAGCCACGCCAGCGCAACTTGCATCGGTGTAGCCTGGAGGCGCGAGGACGCTTCAGACAGGGCATTCGACTGCAGCGGAGAGAACCCGCCCAGCGGAAAGAATGGAACGTAAGCGATGCCATCGTGGGCAAGCTCTGCAATGAGCGCATCGTCTGCGCGATGCGCCAGGTTGTATTGATTCTGGACGCAGACGATGGCGACGATCCGCCGTGCTTCCGCGATTTGTGCGCGCGTGACATTGCTCAGGCCGATATGACGGATCAGGCCCTTTTGCTGAAGCTCGGCCAAGGCTGTGAGCGGAGCCTCGATCGAACCTTCCTCCGGTTGATGGACGCTGAACATGCTACGCAGGTTGACCACATCGAGCACGTCCAGACCGAGATTGCGAAGATTACTATGCACCGCATCCGTCAGTTCTTCGCGGCTGAAGGCCGGAAACCACGATCCATCCTCACCGCGCAGGGCGCCGACCTTGGTCACGATCACCAAGCCGTTGCGATAAGGTGAGAGCGCCTTTCGCAGAATTTGATTGGTAACGTGAGGGCCATAAAAATCGGAAGTGTCGATATGATTTACACCGCTCGCAACGGCTTCTTGCAACAGTGCGATGGCTCCGTCAACATCCTGCGGGGGGCCCCACACCAGTTTGTTGCCATCTCTGCCTGCAAGCTGCATGGCTCCGTAGCCCATGCGGTTTACGCTGAGAGAACTTCCAGGCAGAGCGAAACTGCCAGCCGGACTCATTTGTTGAAGCATCTGTTTCCTCCCATATAGGTTGATTTCTAACATTTCCACTGATCGGAATTGACGAACGAATGCCGGTTCTACTAAAACGGAGAAAGCCTCCGAATTAATAGATAGCCGGATGCTATCTCCGGTTGCAAGCTTTTTCATGTGGATGATGACGAAACGATTAAATTCCGCCCCAAGAAAGCTGCGCGCGGATGCGCAGCGGAACCGCGAACGCATTTTGGAAGTGGCGAAGGAGGCGTTTACCCGCTTCGGCGCTGACGCCAGCCTGGACGATATTGCCAAACTGGCCGAAGTAGGCCCTGGGACTCTGTATCGCCACTTTCCCACGCGGGACGCCCTGATTGAAGCGGTCTACCGAAGCGAAGTGGAAAAGATGGCCGCCGCGGAGCGCAAATTCGCCGAGACAATGCCTCCGGTTGAAGCGCTGAGAACGTGGATGTTATTGTTTGTGGACCACATTGCGGCGAAGCAGATCATCGCTCCTGCATTGAATAGTGTCGCTGGAGGCCCGTCGAAGCTCTTCGAGGGTTCTCGCGGTCTGGTCCAGGGCGCGATTGATGAGCTGGTGAAGCGCGCCATCAAGAGCGGAGACATACGGCCCGATCTTATCCCCTTCGACCTGCTTCGTGCTCTAATCGGTGTGGCTCATGTTGCCTCCGGCGCTGGCTGGCAACAAAGCGCCAGAAGGCTGGTAGACATTCTCATTGCAGGCTCACGCCCAGTCGAATAGACCGCGTGTAGGAGACCGATTTGTTCGGCATTCAAATTCGTCCCAGAAGATCTAGTTGATAAATACCAACTTCCGTTGACTGCAGCCAGCAACTGGAGAATTATGCTCAGTCAAGGTGAATCAGCGATTCAGTGGACGGCGCTCTCAAGCCCTCGCAGCACTAGATTTCACCGGACATCCTGAATTGAAGGCATCAGCTAACCTAGTTGAATTCCATGCATCCAGAATTAACTGAACAGGATTCCTTGATCCGGCTCTTGTAGAGCGAGAAGTTCCGGGTCGTTGTTGCGCACATTGCCGACTTGGTCGCTCACCGTCCAGGCTTCTATCTCATCGGCGGGATAGGGCTGAAGCAGATCAGGCGATGGCGTGGACTTGCTGTCTGTGTCCAGCCAGCGTTCGTAATTTTTGCGGGGCGACAATCACCGGCATGCGGTCGTGAATCGAGGCCAGCCGTTGGTTGGCAGTGGTGGTGAGAATGGCAAAGGTCTCCAGCGTATTGTCGCTGGTGTCGTGCCAACTCTCCCATAGACCGGCAAAAGCGATGGGTTCACCGCTAATGAGCGCAATGGCATAGGGCTGCTTTTTCTTTGCTCCGAGTTGCGCTCATTCGTAGTACGCATCGGCGGGAATAAGGCAGCGGCGCCTTTTGAGCGCTTCACGGAATGCGGGTTTGGCGGCAGCTTCCTCGACGTGGGCGTTGATGGTGCTCAGGCCAATCCGCTCATCTTTGGCCCAGGATGGAACCAAGCCCCAACGCATCAATGAGATGTGTCGCAGGCTGGATTCTGGGTCCAGCCACACCATGGGTTGGAAGCTCTACGGAGCGGCGTTGTAGCTGGCTGTGAACCAGGGCATCAGATGCAAGTCCAGGTCAAACCGCTCTGCAAGAAGCTCTCGCGCCGATTTTAGGGCGTAGCGGCCATACATAATATAGGCTGCTGTCGCCTGAATCAGATGGATAACCAGTTCTATCTACAAAGAGCGGCAGGCTACCAAACAGCCTTGTAAATATCTCCACCGGCCGCCCTCCCGTGATCTTGTCGAGTCAACAAGTTCATGGGAGGGATGACCGGCGGGGTCAAAGTTCAAATATGTCTGGTTAGAAGTTCAGCTTGAGGTTGAACTCCGTGGTCCTAGGGCCGCCCTGGTCGAACGTTCCATTGCCCGAGCCGCGCAGAATGCGGGTGCGATTCTGGACATCCTGTGTATTGGGGCCGTTCAGATAAGTGCCGGCAGCCAGAGTATCGCTGTCGACCGTGGTGTCTGCTAGTTCGGAGTAGCTTCCGAAGTTCCGTACGTTTGCGATGTTGTAAATGGTCACGCTCGGCGTCAGAGACAGGCCTTCGCGTATCCGCTTCAAGTAAGGGATGGAATAACTGAAACTGACATCGAGGGTGCGCAGGTCAGAATTCTTCAGTGGGTTGGTAGGCGCCGAGGCGAGTTTCTGCTTTACCGCGCCCAGTGAAACGAGTTCTCCCGATGTGAACAGACCGGCAGTGACGAGAGCTTCTCCGGCTGGTGTCAGGGTGCCCGCCTGGGCTGAGTTGTAGTTGTTGATCAGCTTGGCGAGGCCGCTGCCTTGGATCTCGTGCCCATACGTGCCGGGCTTTGTTCCAGGGATCAGATCGCCCGCCGTGCCATCGCCATCCAGATCGGTCTTGTAAATGGCAGAAACATCGCTGGCAGCGCCCGCACCAGTTACATTAGCTAAGGTCAGCGAGGACGGTGGTGCGGAGAAGTAGTGACCGATTAGACCGACCGTTGGACCGTATTTGAATGTTGCGCTGCCGGCGACGCTGAGTGCGTTGGTATGATCCTGTCCGTTGCGCCCGAAATAGCGGTTGACGTGGTCGTTGTTCCAGGCGCCATAGCCGGCGAAGAACTGGTTGCTGCCGCCCCCGGAGTTGGTGACAACCCGCGAGAGGTTGTAGGAAATCTGCCCGTTGCTGCTGACGATTCCAGGCACCGGATGAGCCTTCTGCTGTTGCAAAACAACCTGCAGTGCGTCGTAGGCAGACTTGCCCACAGGAAGAATGAAACCACCTTCGCCTACGTTCGGATTGGCGCCACCGAAGGCCGCGCCGAAATCAGGAGTCAGCCCATAGGCGGAGGCCGCGTACCCCGTTAGATAGGCCGCGCCGGAGTCAAGACCATTGCCAGCGAAATCGTCAATCGTGGCGCCTTGACTGATCGCATCGTCGATGTTTGTGACGTTGAACTCCGCCAGCGTTGCCGCGATGGCGTTGTTCGCCGCGTTTTTATTGAGGAAGCGCGCCGCACCGACATGATTGGTATCGACGGTGAGGGGCACCTTGAGTGTGGCATTGTGGACAAAATCCGCACTCAGGAGGATGCCTTCCTTGAGCTGATACTGCACTCCACCATTGATCTGGATGGAGTACGGGGTTTTATAGGGACCCGCATAGGCACTGCTCGCCTGCAAGCCATTGCCGTTTCCGATGAAGCTGCCGTTGCTCAGAGTTGAGGCGGATGCCGATTTGTACGCGGTGTCAAGCGCGCTGAGGATGGTTGTGGCCTTGGCCAGGGAATATGAATAGAGTTCCGGGAAGCTGATGCAGTCTGGGTCGGTTGTTGTGCTTCCGACGTTGCAGGGAGCCCCGGCGCTGGTCACACCGTGGATGCCGCTCTTCCAGCCCGGCAGGGTAAGACTTGTGCTGGTGTAGTTATTGATTCCGTAGGTGAAGCCAGGGAACTCGGCTGGGGTGTTCTGTGCACGAGCGTTGCTCTGGTTGTTAAACAGGTTGCTTTCGTAGTAGATGCCTGCGCCGCCCCGAACGACAAACTTATGTGCGCCGGGACTGTAGACAAACCCTACCTGTGGGCCAAAGTTGGCCCAGTTCTGCTGCGTCTTCTTCCCCAGGCCCAATCCAGACCCAAAGAAGTCAAAGAGCGGAGTGTTGGCCGTTGAGCTGTCGCAGCCGGCGAACTGCAAGGAGGGATCAACCTCGCCGCAAGTCGGCGTGGCCAGATCCTGATTGGCGCGGTCAGTATCCACACTCCAGCGAATGCCCGCCACCACGCTGAGCGATCGGTTCACCTTCCAGGTGTCGCCGAGGTAAGCCGCCAAGCGCCAGCTGAAGTCGCCGCCGCCGGGCAGCCCAAAGGCAGGCCGCTCGCTGAAGCTGCCGTTGCCGTTGCCGAAAACATACTCCGTTGGCTTATATCCATAGAGCGGATCATCCAGGCATTGCCCGTTTGCGTCGACGCCGCCGATCGGGTTCGAGCTGTCGCAGGCCGCAAGCTGGTGCCGCGTGCTGGTAGAAATATCAGCCAGGAAAGTCGAATAGAAAGCAGCGAAGCCGCCCTGAAGAATGCGCGTGGCTTCACCGCCGTACTTGATGTTATGAGATCCCTTGACCCAGGTCCCGTCGTAACGGAACTGTTTGCTGGACTGGTAGGTCTTCTGGGGCGCTTCCTCATTGCCGGAGCCGGCATAGATGGCGCCGATCAACTCGAACGGGAAGCCAAGGGTGCGGGACGGATTGTAAACCGCGTCTCCCAGTGCGTCCGCGCCTGCCAGGATGTTGTTGATGAATTTGAGGTAGCCAAACCGGACGGAGTGTGTGAACCTGCCGGTCGAGAAATCCGCGCCGCCCACGAGAGCAGGAACATTGTCCTGGTTCTCAAAGAGCGCGTAGGGGGCCTGACCCTCCGTACCGAACGATGCGTTATTGCTATACGTTGCGCGAGCAAAGTAGTGAACCTTCCAAGGCCCGTTGTAATCCAGGCGCCCGATGCTGAAGGTATCCTTGAAGGGATCGGGAATTTGCGGGTACGCAGCGTAGATGGCGGAAAAATGGCCATTGGTTTGGTTAACCGGGCTGGAATCCGTCTGCTTGATGCGCTCGGCCCCGCCGAAGTAGAACAGCCTGTCCTTGAGAATGGACCCACCGGTATAGCCGCCATACTGGTTGCGTTGGAACGGCGCCTCGGCGCCACTTACAGTCGCAAAACCTACTCGGTCATCTTGAAAGATACCGAACAGATTCCCGTGGATTCCGTTCGCTCCCGAATGGGTGGACATCAGGACCTGGCCGGTCGAGGTGACAGAACCGGAAACGTCCTGCGTGGAACGGTTCAACTGGAACTCATCGATGGCGCCCTCGGGCACGTTGAACAGAACCGTACCGACGGTCTCATCGGAGACGTCCTGTCCATCGATAAGGATGCGCGTCGTGCGGCCGTTCTGGCCGTTGACGCCCAGGGCGGAATAGCCCGTCTTGGTGGGATCGAAGTCTTGTCCAGACTGAAGAATGACGCCCGGCTCGATCTGCGCGATGTCAAGGATGTTGCGGCCATTGATCGGCAGCGTGTCAATCTGTTCACTGGTCACAACGCCAGCAACGCCAACCTGTTCCGTGTTGATCTGCACCGAGCCAGCGATGACGTTCACCGTCTCGCCCTGGCTGCCGACTGTCAATCTCGCGCTGCCTGAGGTCGCCGTACCGGTGTTGACCACGGTCTCAATCACCTGATGCCGGAATCCCGGAGCCGCGATGGTGATGGTGTACCCGCCCGGGACAAGCGGGCCAATGCTGTAGAAGCCCGCCTTATCTGTGGTTTGTGTCCGCGAGAAACCTGTGGCCGGAGCGGAGATAGTGATTGTTGCGTCAGAGATTGCCGCGCCGGTGGGGTCGGCAATCGTACCTTGGATCGATCCACCATTGGTCGAGATGGCCTGCGCGCTGGCTGTCTTCTGCAATAGCGGGTTCGCTAGCAGGAGAGCCAGAACCAATCCAACTGTTATAGCTGCACCAAGAAGCCTAAAGAATCGCATCAAAGTCCTCCGTAAGTTTGTTTGAGAGACAGGTCCTCGCATGTGAGGCTTGCACTTTGTTGAAATCGTTGAATATCTGCTCTGGCACATCGGATAAGGAGGGGGTCCTATCCGCCTGAGACGAGGTCTCTGATCGCATGAAGTTGTATCTGCAGCTGTGCCCGCAGGTCCCGGTCTGTAGACTTGGGACTTGGAGAGGCAACAGCTTAAGGTACAAGATTATGTAGTCAGAAAAGTCGCTTGAAACTGGCCCATAGAACAGTCATATGCGCAGCTTGGTTTCAGAGATGAAAAGTGAAAGGACTACAGACAACAAGCGCAGGCGGGAGCCTGTGCGCCAAGGACCACGAGGAGCATAGCCTGACACATTGCGTGCAGTCTGGCCGTAACCCCATTCGTCGCGATGCCTATATTCATGGTTGCGTTTATCGTAGTTATCTATGGATTTGTTGTCAATTTATTTTTTTCGAACTGGCCGAAGGGCTTGCATTGAACGAGATTTCCGCCACGTTCCACCCCCGACATGCCACAACGACGACTCGGCGGCTCGGGAGACGTGATCGGCCCCGCGATCTTTGAACCATGGGTGCAGAGATCGTGGGGCCGATGAGAGGGTCAGCGCTTGCGGTGATCGCAATCATGACCGTCGGTGACCGAGGTCAACTTCCGGTCTGTTGCAGTGAGAGTGCGGTCATAGCAGCGGCCCAGCGAGTCTCGCAGGCGATAAACCTGCTTGGTGGTAGTGCCCGAGGGCCCAAGGGAGTTCCCGCTGGAGTCCCAGTTGAACGTGTCGGTCGCATTGACTTCGTTGTCCAGCTTGCTTTCATACGCCTTGAAGCCGTTTACGCTCTGAGACTCACGAGCGCTGTCCTGCTGAGAGCTCGTGACGACCTGCGTGTAACTGCCGTCGGCGTTGACGACGAAGGAATAGTCGAGAGTGAAGGGGTAGGAGACGTGCTTCTCGATGGTGCTGGACAAGAAGCCGTCGCGGGTAGTGACGCGCGAGTCGACGGTGCTCGTCTGCTGTGCATTTTGAATATCGGTGGAGGCATCGACATCGAATTTCTGGGTATTCAGGAAGTCGACGCTCTGCTCCACTGTAGTCTCGACGCGCCCATGCGAAGTGTCGACATACCCGCTGATGGTGAACTTGCGATTGGAGGCGACGGAGACGCTGCCCGTATACTCCGGCCCTGCCGCTGCAACAATGTTTTCGGTGACAACCGGCGAAGGTGAAGCGGTGAGGGTGTTGCGGAGGATGGCGCCAGTGATCTTCTGTTTGCCGTGGTCCTCATATACGAGCAGGTTGGCAGTGGCCAGGAAATAGCTGTTGGCGTTGTAGACGCTGATGCCGACGGTATGCGTCTTCCCGTCGGATAGAACCCCGGCAAAAGGCGTGAGGTCGACGCGATAGGGCTTGAAGTCAAGCGTCTGGACGCCCGGAATCGGTTCCCAAAGATACGGGTCGACGCCTCCGGTAAAGATCCATGGATAAACTGGCGCGACTCCGGCGGGCTGGCCATCGATGACCACTTCGGTTTCCCGGAAGGCGGTGTTGCCGCAACTCTCAAGGTTGGAGGCCTGGTCGTTGGGTACGCAGAAGTACCAGAATTCGTCGTTGGACTGGCTCTGCGCGATGATGTCGAGGTATACGCGTTCCACATTGGTGGGCAGGTTGAGCGCCTGCGTGATCTGGTCGGTGGTGGTGTTGAGAGTGCCGGCATCACCACCGCTTCCGTTCACGGGAACAACGATGTCCGGGGTAGCCGGAGCGCGGTCTTGCCACGACGCCGGATAGAACTCCAGCGCGGCGTTGGCGTAGATGATGCCGTTGTAGGTGACACCGTTATATACGCCGACGAAGTTTCCAATGTTGGCTTCACCGGTCTGGGTGGTTTTGAAGACCGCCGTCAAGTCGGTCACATCGCGCTCCACATGCCAGGACGGACTGAGAGCTGCGCGGGGCTCGGCTATTGTGCCGTAGAAGATATTGGCTTTGCCCAGATAGAATGCGGCGGTGCGGTCATACTGGCGACCGGCCGTCACGGTAAAATCCGCCGTGAAGACGACCTTCGCCCATGGACCGGGACATGCAGACGGAGGAGCGTAGCTGAAGGATTTTGTGTTGTAGTCGGCAAAAGCGAGGTTCTGGAAGAGTTGTACAACACAAGGCTGCGTCTTGGGCCGCGCTACTGCGGGCTCAGCAGTAATGGGGTTGGATGATCCGATTTGCGGAGTGGTCGGCACCGTGACAACCTGGGCGTAGACCGCATCCGCAAACGCGAGCGAAAGTGCTGTGGCCACCATGGCCAACCGCAGCACGACGCGTGAGGAAGTTTTTGTCGTGGACATGACCTGTTCCTTTCTGGTTTTTCCTTACCGGCTTTCATTCGTGAATGGATCGTTCATCCTCTTCACCAATACTCTTCATCTGACGCTAAGCAGGGGCGCAACCGGGAGAGTTCTCTGCGTCAAATGGATGTGAATCCAACCTTAGAGCGCGTGCGCCTGCGCTGCATGATTCGCAGCCGCATTCCGATACGCGCATACGCACCCACAAAATCGTCTCATACGGACATCACCCGAACGCCGTTGGCCTGAAAACCGGCGAGTGCATCGGCAGTGATGCCGGAATCGGTAATGAGGATGTCGATTCCGGTCACCGGACAGATCAGAGCCGGACTCACCATGGCAATCTTGCTCGAGTCCGCCACTACCACTACCTGCCTGGCTTGCCGGACCATGGAGCGAAACACAGCCGCTTCATCCGGCTCAATGATGGTCGCGCCGCGCTCGGCATCCACGCCACAGGCGCTGATAAAGGCCCAGTCCAGAAATACGTTGCTCAAGGTCTCCATCGCCGCTGGTCCGGTAAGCGAGAACGCGCCCGCCCAGCGCATGGTCCCACCGGTCAGAGTTACACTCAAGGCGGATTGATTGCTCAGTTCCATGCCTATGTTGACGGCGTTGGTCATGATGTGAATGCCGCTGCGGTGGCGTATGCAGCGCGCCACCTGGGTGGTTGTGGTGCCCGCGGTCAGGCCAACGGTTTCATGTTCACGAATCAATCCAGCGGCGGCCAATCCGATGCGGCGTTTCTCTTCCGCAAAGCGCCCTTCGCGTTCTTCAAACGAAGAGTCGAAGCGGAACGGTTCGTACAGCATCTGGCCGGGAAGTGTGGCGCCCCCGTGCGTGCGGTGTACCAGACCATGCTCTTCAAGCCGTGCAAGATCACGACGCACGCTGGCTGCGGAGGCAGCAAGCAGCGCCGCCAACTCATCGACTGAGGTGTTGCCGTGCTGCAAAAGCACTTGCAATATTCTTTTCGCGCGTTGTTCGGTTTTTGTCGACATGGGATGCGAAACTACGCCCTCGATTCTCTCGCATTTCATATGCGCCAGGTTGTTGGCCGCTGGATCTTGTCCTCTGGTATCGTGGTTGCCCAAGTCTCGGAATTGAGATCAGGGCAACCAGCGCCGGTAGAACAACAAGCAGCCTGAGGCACATGCCGGAAGTGCTCTTCAACAGGGCCGCGCTACGGCACATTTATCTTCCCGGTGCGACGAAGCCTGCACCAGGGCCCGCACGCGTTCCTCGCATACGGTGAACCTCTTGTATTCGCGATCCGGCAGATTGCCCATCGTTAGTCCCTGCTTGCGAAACTGGACGGGGCTGGGAAATGCGGTTCTGACGCTGGAATGGAATTCGGTGGCGCCGGTTGCCTGGGCGACGGTCTGAATGTTCTCAGACGAGAGGCCGCCGCCGGGCACAACGCCGATGCGCCCTTTGGCTGCTTCGATCATGTGCGCGATCTGGCTCATGCCACGGACAACATTTGGAGCGCCCCCCGAAGTCAAAATGCGGGTTGCGCCCGTCGCGATCACATCTTCCAGTGCCGCATTCATATCGGGCGTCATATCAATGGCGCGATGAAAGGTAACCGGTAGTGGGCTGGCCAACTCCACCAGTTGCCGCGTGCGGGGGACGTCAACGCAGGCTTGCAGGTCGAGTAGGCCAAGGACGATTCCATCTGCGCCAAGCCGCTGCGCATTCCTGATCTCCTCCTGCATCACCTCGAATTCCAGATCGCTGTAACAGAAGTCGCCGCCGCGTGGACGAATCATCACGAAAAGGGAGATCGCAGCATGACGTCGTACCGTAGCGATCAATCCCGCGCCGGGAGTGATTCCCCCTTCGACCAAATCCGAGCAGAGCTCGACTCGCTGTGCGCCACCGCGCTCGGCCGCGATCGCCGACTCTACCGAATCGATGCAGATTTCAATATTCATTTGATTGTGTCTCAATCCCTGAAACGTTCGGGCCCCGCTGAAACAATGTGATCCGTCGAGGACCCGCGGGGAGGAATCCGAGCGAGCCGGCTGTCACGGGAAATGCGGCAGCCGTTTCGCCAAAGATATAGCCCGAAACAAGTAGCATGTCGCGCCTGGATGAACGGCTTAAGCAGAATTGTCCCGTATCATCGTCACGTCGGCATTGGAAAGGACAGAGGCGCGAATAAGTTGATTCACGCCTCTGTCCACCAAGGGGCAATCCCCCCAGCAAAGCCGGGAGGATCGTCCTTGAGTTAGAAGCGATAGTGCAAGGAGAACTGCATGTTGCGCGCGGTTGAGCGCGTGGCTTGAACGTCGTAGCCGAATGAGCTGACGGTATTACCGTTCGAATCCTGTCTTGTACCGTCGAATGTGCTGCTCGGGTTGCCGTAGCTGGCAATGTTCAAGGCGTTGAAGGCGTCAAAGCGGAAGCCCACCGAGTGCTCCCCAATCACACGGAAGTCCTTGAAGGCGGAGACGTCCATATTGAGAAGGCCGGGTCCACGCAGAGAACCATTGCTCGCAGTTCCGAACTTGTATCCCTGAACGGTTACCCCGTCTGCCGCATAGATGGGAGCGGTTTCACCAAAAGCGCACACGCCATTGTCCACGCCCGGCGTTGTGCAAGGTTGTGCCGAGGGATCGGTGCCATACCAGTTTGCGATCGAGCGATGAACGATCTTCAACTTGCGGTACTGATTCGGCCGCGAGTTGCCGTAGCTCTTGGAGTTGTTCCCCTGGTTCGATGTAACACCTTGCGCGAAGCCCGAATAGGCCACCAGGGATGTGCCGATCTTCCAACCACCGATTGCCTCGTCCATCCAGCGGTTGACCCCGTGCAGGTACTCCTGGCCACGCCCGACAGGCACGGTGTAGACGCCCAAACCTGTGAGGTTATGGCGGATATCCGATCCCGATGGACCGTAGTCTGCCTTGGAGTCGTAGTAGTTCTGGAAGGCCCCACTGAAGCCGTTGACGTTCAGGCTGTAGTCGCCCAAGCTGTTGGTCATCGATTTGCCATAGGTGTAGTTCACGGTGAACTCCAGACCATGGCTAGTGCGCTGGCGCAAAACTGCCTGCAGCGCGTTGTTGTTCATCATGGCGCGCGACTCGGTGATCAGCAAGTAGCCGCCATTGGTGGTGTAAATGCTGTATGGCTGCAAGCCGGTTGGGACATTGGCGCCAATGAACTGATTGTTGTAGAGCGGCGCAGAGGTCGCATCGCCGTTGACCCTGTACTGGTTGAAGTTGTTGTAATCCGCTAGATGGTCTCCCTTGCCGCCGACATAGCCGGCCTGCAGCGAGGTGGAGCGGGTCAGCGCATATTCCAGTGTCAAACTCCAGTTCTGCACATACGCCGGCTGAACATTTTGCGGATACGTGTTGTAGGTTCCACCGTACTGGCTCGTGGTTCCAGAAAAGCCCTCCTCCGCAGTGCGAGGCGTGGTAACTGCGCCGATCACAGGAGAGGTCAAAGTCACACTCGTAGACACCAAAAATGGCGTAAGGGAGGTTAGCCGTTGATTGTAAGAGTAGCCTTCAAAGAAGCTGGTAGCGCCGTAGCCGCCGCGGACAACCCACCGGTCCGCCGCCTGATAGGCAAAACCGAGGTGCGGCATAATCTGCCGGTAATTCGGCTGATAGCAGGCGCGGTTTTTGCAGATGCCAGAGCCGGGCTCGGCCCCCGCGGGCACTTTGTGTGCATAAATGGGCTGGCCGAAATTCGCATCCGACGGATTGGTATTGATGTTGCCGGTCATGTTGTGCGACTCGACCCAGGGTTCGTCGAACTCGTAACGCAGACCCAGGTTCAGCGTCAGATTGGGACGGATTTTGTAGTCGTCGTTGGCATAACCCGCCGTGCGCCATTGGCGCTGCGCCACATTGATCTCACTGAGCGTGGCCCCAACACCTGACACACGGTCCAGCACAAAGTCCGCGGGAGCATAGCCGGTGGTCGTATCGCTGCCATCCCAGGTGAAATTGCCGTTGTAACTCATATTGCCCAACTCGCCACCATTGTTGTTATCGGTGGTGTAGTTCTGCTGATAGCGAATCGCCTGGATGCCCATGCTGATAAAGTGCCGGCCATGCTGCCAGGTCAGGTTGTCGATATAGCTGAAGGCATTCTCGATGTTGATCGAAGGACCGCCTGAGGTACCGACGCCGCTCAGCCCGAAGTTTTGCCGGGTAAAGCCCGCGACAGTCTGATTGGCGTAGGTGATGCCCAGCAGCGAATCACCTTTGGTCCCGAATGCGCCCGTCTGATCGACAGGGACGCTATAGGAAAGATTGCTCCGGGTAAAGCCCACACGCGCCAGGTTGACCAGCGAGGGAGAGAAGGTATGCGCCCAGTCAATGCCTCCCAGCGTGGTGGGAAACTGGTTCTCCCCAGGGAAGTCTGTAATCAGCACAGACTTGGAACCTTGGACCACGGTGCCCGTGGAGGTAAAGGCCGAAATCTTGTCCGCCGGACGCAACTGGTAATCGATTTTTATATCGCCCTGATTGTTGTTGGTGTAGCTGCGAGAATTGGCCTGATAGTTGTTGGCGGCCACATTGTCGGTGGGCGTGGCGTTGGGCAGAGGGTAATACTCCGGATGCGCAAAGAGGTACTTGGCCACCGGATTCACGATCGGCAGACCTTTATTGCCCGCGTAAGGCGTAAAGCCGCTTTGCGTATCGTAGAGATTGCGTCCGGCGGCCGAGAAATCGCCGTTGCGCATGTCCGCAGTCATCACGCTGGCCGTCGACAGGCCACCCGTGTGATGGCGCGTGCCCAGGTAATCGACAAAGAAGAACAGCCTGTTGTGCAGGAGGGGTCCGCCGAAAGTACCGCCAAACTGCGCCTGCGAGTACGGAGAGATCGGGATGATCGGATTCTGATGGTTGTTCCACCACGAGTTGGCGTTGAAACGATAGTCCTGCACATAGCCATAGACAGAACCGTGGAAATGGTCGGTGCCGCTCTTGAGCATCAGGACCACACCCGCGCCGTTCGCATTGCCAAAGTCAGTAGGAGAATTGGCGGTGATCACCTTGATCTCTTCCAGTGCCTCGGGCGCGGGAGAGAAGGCCATCCAATTGTCCTGGGATTCGTTCATGTCGATGCCGTTCAAGGTGTAGTTGTTCGCCTGGGCGCGGTTGCCGTTGATGTTGGGCGTATCGCCGGTAGCGGCAAAGCCGCCGTTTGGGGTGTTGCGCGCAATGTTCGACATCGCCGCGGGTCCGCCGGTATTGACGGAGCCAGGCACATACAGAGAAACCGCCGAGAAGTCCAGGCCGTTCAGCGGCAGGTTGCCGATGGTGTTGGCGGTAAACGTGCTGTCCAGGACAGCGTCGTTGGTGTTCAGGATGGGCGCCGCAGCGTTGACACTGATGCTCGTCGAAGAACTGCCCACAGTGAGGGTTACGTTGAAGTTGGCCGTCTGGCGGACTTCCAGGTTAAAGGCCGGAACGGTCGCGGTCTCGAATCCGCTGGCCTGCACCTTCACCTGATAATGACCGATCGGCAAAAAGTCGATGCGATAGAAACCCACCGTATTGGTCGTTGTGGAAGTGTCCACATTGGTGTCGAGGTTGTGGGCCACCACTTCAGCGCCGGAAACGACCGCGCCCGTGGGGTCCTTCACTTCACCGGTAATTGCGCCGGTGACGTTCTGGCCAAATGCAATTGAGATGCACGCCAGCATAGCGAATGCGCATCCAAATACAAGCCGAAGAAAAGGTGTTTTCATGAGAGGCCTCACTTTGATCGTTGCGTCTGTTTTGTATCCATTCCCGCGTGATGAGTGAACTCAACTCCAAGTTGATGGAAATATGTTCCTGGAGAGTACTGCGCAGAAAGGGTGTGCTGCGGGCTGCACCCCTCGCATTTGCATGGCGCAAAATCACCACTGCGCCTTTCCTTGCTTGACTTATAAAATCAATAGAATGAATGCTCAAACTGTCTCAATGTGGTGCACATTCATTCTGGCTGCGGAGTCTTGCAAAGACCGCAATCAATATGAACAGATATTAGTCATCAATCGATCAGATAGTCAATAATAATCGCCAAATGGACAAATTAGTGCCGATTTCAAACGAATAAGGCGAATATATAGCGAATTGACTGCAACTCTGCCCGACTCGGTATTCCAAGAAGAAGATGGGTGACTGGCTCGCCTGCAAAGTGGAGACTGCGAGGGCGCAAGCAAACAGCGGCTTTGCGAAGGGCGACCACTGGGTAAGCACGCACAGTATTGTTGGCTGATGCTGCCGGAAGGATACCTGACAAGATGCCATTCCAAGCTGCGGATCTCACAATCCAGGGCATTTATTGTGCACCGGTTGGGGATGAAGAAAGCAGTGCCACATCTACCGCTTATGCGGAATGTGCGAATCGAGAGGACTTGCAAGGGCTCAGTTATGCAGAGAAGCGGACAAGATTTCTGTGAAATCAGCAGAAGGATATGTTTCGTCTGATGGTAATTAGGAAATCGGTCGATAGTAACGTGACGAAGGGAATCCAGCTCCTTGCGGGCGTGCGAATGCAGTGTCGTTTGGAACGTTTTGGCTCTCTGTTTCGCGACCTCCACGGAAAAGTGATTCGCGCTGTGTTTGCGCGCGTCAGCGAGCTGCGGGAACCCCTTGCGTTCATGGCAGATACAGTCTTGCATCTGGAACGATGGCTTCGGAAGGAGCTCACAGTGACTCTTGTCCTGGAAGAACGTGAAGGACAGTCTTTAGTACGCCTTGAGGGTGACCTCAACATTGCCCATGCAGTGGAGGCCAAGGCCCTCTGGAGCAAGGCCTTGGCCTCGGGAAAAACGCTGGCAGTGAAGTTGGATGACGCCACGGATTTGGACATTACTGCCTTGCAGTTGCTTTATGCCGCGCGACGACAGGCTACCTCCGCGGGAATTGGGTTCGTTGTCGAAGGTGAAATTCCCGTTGAAATTTCTGCCGCAATGACCGATGCAGGGTTCGAAGAATTGTCGGTTTCACGGGTGGATCTATGAGTCTCGGAGAACAGATCTTGTCTAGCGAAAACAGCATCGACAGGCACAAACAAGCTTTCCAGGAAGAGGCTCGGGAGATTCTTGTAGATCTGGAATCATCGCTCCTCGAACTCAATGAGAATCCGCAGGATGGCGATCTGGTCGGGCGCGTTTTCCGTTCGATGCACACCATCAAGGGCTCCGGGGCGATGTTCGGCTTTGAAGCACTGGCCGCATTCACTCATCACCTTGAAACCGCTTTCGATGAAGTTCGCAATGGCCGCCTCCAGGTCACGCCTGCACTCGTCGACCTCTCCCTGGCTGCCATTGACTGCATCAAAGCGATGCTGGAGGAGCCCACCGGCGGGGCGTCTGTGGATGAGGCTGCGACGGCCGCCATTCTGACAAAACTCAAGAGCCTGACAGGGAGCGCGGCAGCGGAAAGTTCCGCAGTAGCGCCGACAGCACAGGATACGAGTGTTCTAGCCGTCGGGGGGACACCGACTGAATGGCTTATCCACTTCTTCCCAGGGCCGGAATTCCTGCGGAACGGAGCCAACCCGCTCCTCCTGCTGCGCGAACTCAGACAACTGGGTGAGCTTGAGACCAAGGCATCCATGGCGGCGGTTCCTCCGATGGGCGAGTTGGACCCTGAGCGCTGCTATGTCGGCTGGGAGATTGTACTGAAGACTGCTGCGCCAGTTGAAGCGATCCAAGATGTTTTTATCTTTGTTGAAGATTGCTGCGAGCTGAAGATCGATCCAGTTGCGGCCCAGGCGGCAGCCAAGCCCAATGCGCCTGCCAAGTCACCGGAAGACCCTCGCAAAAGTCCTGGTCGCCGCGACTCCGACAAGCATGACACTGCGTCAAGCCTTCGCGTTCCGGCTGCCAAACTGGACGAGTTTGTCAACCTGGTTGGCGAGTTGGTCACCGTTCAGGCCCGACTGATTGAGATAGCGGCACGGCGAGATGATCCGGATGTCACGGCTGTATCGGAGGAGATCGAGCGCCTGACTTCGGCGCTGCGCGAGAACTCGATGAGCATTCGGATGCTTCCGATTCGCGGAACCTTCGAGCGGTTCCGGCGCCTTGTGCACGATCTGGCGCGGGACCTGCACAAGAATGTTGAACTCACCATTGAAGGTGCCGACACGGACCTGGACAAGACCGTGATCGATCAGTTGAACGATCCACTCTTGCACTTGATTCGGAACAGCATGGACCACGGGATCGAGTCGCCCGAGGCAAGAATCGCTGCCGGCAAGCCCCCCATCGCGACCATTCATCTGTCCGCGCGGCATTCCGGCGCCAACGTCCTGATCGGCGTGACCGACGATGGACGCGGCATCGACGCAGTCGCTGTGCGTGAACGTGCGGTGGAGAACGGCATGGTCGCCGCGGATGCGCAACTCAGCGAGGCGGAAATCTTCTCGCTGATCCTGATGCCCGGCTTCTCTACGGCGCGCGAGGTGACGGACGTCTCTGGCCGGGGAGTGGGCATGGATGTAGTCCACCAGAACGTGGAAGCTCTGCGCGGAACCATCGATATTGTGAGCAATGTCGGTGTCGGCACCAGCGTGACGTTACGCCTGCCCCTCACCCTGGCCATTATCGATGGACTGCTGGTGCGGGTGGAACAGGCTTACTATGTTCTTCCCCTTGCCAATACGCTGGAGTGCATTGAACTCACGCGCCAGGATATCGAGAAGGCCAACGGAAAGCACATTGCCAATGTACGTGGAGAAATCATCCCGTATATTCGCCTCCGAGATTTTTTCGATGTTCGGACCGAACGCCCGGAGCGGGAACAGATCATGATCGCCGAGACCGAGGAAGGGCGTTACGGATTCGTTGTAGACGAGGTTCTCGGAGATCACCAGACGGTAATCAAGAACCTCGGACGATTCTACCGGCATGTCCAGTTCGTATCGGGCGCCACTATTCTCGGCAACGGCACAGTGGCCTTGATCATCGATCCTCATCGCCTGGTCAAAGAAGCAATCGGGAGAACAGTTCGGGACCCTCGCGTACATTCAAACTCCGCCGCGGCGAAAGGCCGCGGAAAGGACGGCGTCTCATTGATTTCTCCTTGACAATGCCGTCGGCCTCCGACTTCACGCCCAATCTATCCGGGACCACCTAAGCCTGTGCGCCTTGATCCCTGAACTCGCAAAACGAATCCAACAACGATTTATGTCCTAACGGACGGAGAGAATCATGCCAACTAAAGTCGTAAAGGGACCTGCCAGGCCCAGCTCTGCGAGCAAGGGAAACGGTGCAAAGTCGAATGGTAAAAAGAACTTGCTTGTGAGCAAGCAGAAGCCAAACAAAGACGAAACGCTGCTCGTGTCTCAGGAGATCATGCGGCTCGCGGAGGCTTCCCGCGAAGGCCGGCTTTCCGAGCGCGGAAGAGCCGACCAGTTCAGCGGCGTCTATCGTGAAATGGTGATGGGCATCAACGAGATTCTGGATGCCGTGATTACCCCGCTCAACATGACCGCAGATTATGTGGACCACATCAGCAAGGGCGATATTCCGGCTAAGATCACTGCCGACTACCATGGTGATTTCAACACCATCAAGAACAACCTCAATACCTGCATCGACGCGGTCAACGCGGTGGTTGCAGACAGCCATATGCTGACCGAAGCGGCAGTGGCGGAGCACTTTGAAACCAGGGCCGACAGCACGCGGCATGTGGGCGAATACAAGAGCGTAGTGGACAGCGTGAACCGCACCCTCGACGTGGTCGCCGACAAGCTGGCCTGGTACCAATCCATCCTCGACGCGGTTCCTTTCCCGATTCATGTGATCGATACGGAGATGAAGTGGACCTTCCTGAATAAGGCGTTCGAGAAGTTGATGGTGGATCGGCGGTATGTGCGCAACCGGACGGAAGCGGTGGGAATGCCGTGCTCGACGGCCAACGCCAACATCTGTAATTCGGAGAAGTGCGGCATCATGCAGCTCAAGAAGGGAACGCCGGAGAGCTTCTTCGATTGGGGCGATCTGCGCTGCAAGCAGGACACCTCCAACCTGGTCAACATCAAGGGCCAACACATTGGGTTTGTCGAAGTGGTGACGGACTTGTCCGCGGTGTTGAGTACGAAGGACTATACGGCCAGTGAAGTCGATCGTCTGGCTACCAATCTGGTACAGCTGGCGCACGGCGATTTGAACTTCGAGTTGAAGACGCAGGAGGCGAACAAGTACACCGGCGAGGTCAAGCAGCAATTTGACAAGATCAATGCCAGCGTGGCGCAGCTAAAGGGCGCGATCGGCAATCTGGTAACCGACACAAGCATGTTGACCTCAGAGGCGGTGGCCGAGCGCTTCGACGCCAGGGCCGACGCTTCGCGACATGTCGGCGACTTCAGGAACGTTGTCGACGGTGTGAACCGCACCCTGGACGTTGTGGTGGACAAGCTGAGCTGGTACCAGTCCATCATCGACGCAGTTCCTTTCCCGATTCATGTGATCGATACGGAGATGAAGTGGACCTTCCTGAACAAGGCGTTCGAGAAGCTGATGGTGGATCGGCACTATGTGCGTGATCGGAAGGACGCGGTGGGCATGCCGTGCTCTACGGCCAATGCCAACATCTGCAACACTGAAAAGTGCGGCATCATGCAACTCAAGAAGGGAACGCCGGAGAGCTTCTTCGATTGGGGCGATCTGCGCTGCAAGCAGGACACCTCCAATCTGGTCAACATCAAGGGCCAGCATATCGGCTTTGTCGAAGTTGTCACCGATCTATCAGCGGTGTTGAGCACAAAGGACTATACGGCCAGTGAAGTCGATCGTGTGGCTTCCCATCTGGTGCAGCTGGCGAACGGTGACTTGAATTTCGAGATGAAGACGCAGGAGGCGAACAAGTACACCGGCGAGGTCAAGCAGCAATTCGACAAGATCAACGCCAGCGTGGCGCAGCTAAAGGGCGCGATCGGCAATCTGGTAACCGACACGGGCATGTTGACCTCAGAGGCGGTGGCCGAGCGCTTTGACGCCAGGGCCGACGCTTCGCGGCATGTGGGCGATTTCAGGAACGTTGTCGACGGTGTAAACCGCACTCTGGACGTTGTGGTGGACAAGCTGAGCTGGTACCAGTCCATCCTGGATGCGGTTCCTTTCCCGGTTCATGTGATTGATACGAACATGAAGTGGGTCTTCCTGAACAAGGCGTTTGAGAAGCTGATGGTAGACGGACGGCAAATCCGCGATCGAAAAGATGGAGTCGGACGGCCTTGCTCGACAGCGGGCGCCAGCATTTGCAATACCGACAAGTGCGGCATCGTGCAGCTCAAGAAGGGCACGCCGGAGAGCTTCTTCGACTGGGGCGAACAGCGCTGCAAGCAGGATACTTCCAACCTGGTTAACATCAAGGGAGAGCACATCGGCTTTGTCGAAGTTGTCAGCGATCTCTCCGCGGTGTTGAACACAAAGGACTATACGGCCGGCGAAGTGGAGCGTCTGGCTTCCAATCTCGTGCAACTTTCGCAGGGCGATTTGAACTTCGAGTTGAAGACGCAAGAGGCAAACAAGTACACCGGAGAGGTCAAACAGCAGTTCGAGAAGATCAACGTCAGCCTGGGTGGCTTGAAGGGTGCAATCGGCGCACTGGTGGGCGACACCAAGATGTTGGCTCATGCAGCGGTTGAGGGCAAACTCGCCACGCGCGCCGATGCCACCAAGCATCAGGGCGAATACCGCAAGGTCGTCCAGGGTGTCAACGACACGCTGGATGCAGTGATCGGCCCGTTGAATATGTCTGCCGATTATGTGGACAAAATCTCCAAGGGCATCATTCCTGTCAAGATTACTGACACGTACAACGGCGATTTCAATCTGATCAAGAACAACCTGAACGCCTGCATTGATGGTCTCGGCGGACTCGCAGAAGCCAATGCCGTTCTGCAGAAGATGGCGATCAACGACTACAGCACGGAAGTTGAAGGAAAGTATCAGGGTATCTTCTCCAGCGTGGGCGAGGCCGTGAATGCTCTGCACAAAATAATCATGCGTCTGATCAGCTCGCTCAAGAACGTCTCGCACGGAAACCTGAGCGACCTGCCCGACTACAAGAAGATCGGGCGGAGGTGTGAAAAGGACGAATTCATGCCGTCAGTCATTGGCATGATGGAAAGCATCGGTGCGCTGGTCAGTGACGCGAGCCTGCTTGCCAATGCGGCCATCGAGGGCAAGCTCTCCACTCGCGCCGATGCCACCAAGCACCAGGGCGAATTCCGCAAGGTCATCCAGGGTGTCAACGGCACGCTGGACGCGATCGTCGGTCCGTTGAACACTGCCGCCAAGAACATTGAACGGATCAGCAAGGGGGATGTTCCGGATGTGATCACCGAAAACTATAGCGGCGACTTCAACGCGCTCAAGGACAACCTTAATCTGCTTATTGTTTCCATGAACGACATCACGACGGCCGCCGAAGAGATTGCCGGTGGCAACCTGACGGTGGAGATTAGGGAGCGTTCCGAGAAGGACAAACTGATGCATGCGCTGAGTTCCATGGTCGGCGGCCTGGTGCGCACGGTCTCGGATATTCGAGGAATTGCCGGAGAGGTTTCGTCGGCCAGTCAGTCCATCAGTACAGCCTCCGTCCAGGTATCCAATGGAGCCACGGCCCAGGCAGCTTCCGCTGAAGAGGCCTCCTCCTCCATGGAGCAGATGGTCTCAAACATCAAGCAGAACGCCGAGAATGCGCAACAAACAAACAAGATTGCCACCAAGTCGGCCAAGGACGCACTGGAAAGCGGCAAGTCGGTGTTGGAAGCAGTGGCCGCGATGAAGCAGATTGCGAGCAAGATCTCGATCATTGAGGAAATCGCACGGCAGACCAACCTGCTGGCCTTGAACGCGGCGATTGAAGCGGCACGCGCCGGTGAGCACGGCAAAGGATTCGCAGTGGTCGCTGCGGAGGTCCGCAAACTCGCCGAGCGCAGCCAGAAGGCAGCCGCCGAAATCAACGAACTCTCGGGCACCACTGTCAAGGTGTCGGAGAAAGCCGGCGAGATGCTCGATCGACTCGTGCCCGACATCCAGAGGACAGCGGACCTTGTTCAGGAAATCACCGCTGCCAGCAAGGAGCAGGACACGGGCGCCGAGCAGATCAACAAGGCGCTGCAACAGCTCGAGCGCGTCATCCAGCAGAACGCTTCCGCTTCGGAAGAGATGGCTTCCACCACGGAAGAGTTGACCGGCCAGTCCGACCAACTCGTCAGCGCTCTAGGGTTCTTCCGCACCGGCGATGACGGCCAAGTTGTACCGCAGCAGAGCGCGGGCACAAGGACTTTCAAGCACTCCAATGTCGCGCCGCAAAGGGCCTCGAACCCGAACGGAAATAGCCGGCCCGCTCCAACCGGAACGAAAGCGACCGCCAAGTCCGGGGTTAGTCTCAGGCTCAAAGACAAGGAGGACGAACTTGACAAGGGCTTTGAGCGGTACTAACCAGATACGGCGCGGACCACAAATGGTCCGCGCCCGTTCAGAAAGGAAGAGGAGCGGACTATGAGCGTTACCGAGATTACCGAATCGCGGCAGTATCTGACCTTCAAGCTTGGCAACGAGGTCTTCGCGACCGACGTTGCCAAGGTGAGGGAGGTACTCGATTTTACGAATATTACCGAGATTCCCAGAACACCCGACTTCATGAGCGGCGTCATCAACCTTCGGGGAAGCGTAGTCCCCGTGGTTGACCTGAGGCTCTGCTTTGAGATGTCGAAAACCGAGAAGACAACCAGCACCTGCATTGTGGTCGTGGAAGTGATGCTGGAGAACGAATCGTTCGTGATTGGCGCATTGGCCGATTCGGTAGAGGAGGTCATCGACTTGGAACCGGATCAGATTCAACCGCCGCCCAGGATCGGAGCCCAAATCCGGACCGATTTCATCAAAGGCATGGGGAAGCGGGAGAACTCCGACTTCATCATGATTCTCGACATCGATCGGGTCTTCTCAGCAGAAGAGCTGGTTTCTGTACGTGCAGTCGAGAGCAACAAATCCGCTGCTTAGACGCAGCCACATGAAAGGCATGGAGCGCGCAAGTGCTCCGTTTATCCTATGAGTAGTCGCGATGAAACATTGTCCAACAGAGATTTTACCCGACTGCGCAGCTTCATCTATGCGCAGTCGGGCATCAATCTCAACGAAGACAAGAAAACGATGCTTGAGCTGCGGATCAAGCGGCGACTGCGAGCCTTGAGCCTGACATCTTTCTCCGCATACTGTGACCTTCTCTTTGATCAACAAGGTCAAAAGGAGGAGATTGTCCATTTCCTCAATGTGGTCACAACAAACAAGACTGACTTCTTTCGGGAACCTGACCACTTTGAATTCCTGGTGCAGAAGGCGCTTCCCGAGATCATCGCTCGCAAAGGAGTTGAGAGCCAGGTTATCGTCTGGAGCGCCGGCTGTTCCACCGGAGAGGAGCCGTACACGCTCGCGATGGTGATGAATGAGTTTGCACAGCTCCACGCCGGCTTTCACTTCAAAGTGCTGGCCACGGACATTTCCACCACGGTGCTGGAAAAAGCCAGGATGGGAGTCTTCAGCGAAGATCTAGTGAGGCCGGTAGCGCCCAATCTGCGCCGGAAATACTTCATGCGCAGCCGTGACCGGGCCTCGAATCTCGTACGGATCGTGCCGGAAATGCGCGCCAAGGTCGAGTTTCGCCGCTTGAACTTCAAGGATGCCAACTATGGACTCTCCGAGAAAGTGGATGCGATCTTTTGCCGGAACGTCATCATCTACTTCGACAGAGCTACTCAGGAGCAAATCCTGCAGAAGCTGACCCAAAACCTTTTGCCCGGAGGGTTCGCATTTGTCGGGCACTCCGAGACGCTGCACGGGATGGATCTCCCTCTGCTTCCAATCGCGCCAGCACTCTACAGGAGGGTCGATGGAAGACCGTAAAGCAGAGTTGCTTGAAGTCTATCTGCAGCCAGGAGAGATGTTTCTTTGCTGCGAACCTACCATTATCCGGACACTGCTCGGATCCTGTGTCGGTGTGTCCTTTTGGAGTGAGAGGCTGAGCATCGGCGCGCTATGCCATGCCATGCTGCCCAAGTGCCCGGAGGGTTCTTCGCCGGAGCTGTTTCCCGAGGTTGGCTACCGCTACGTGGACTTCGCCATTCGCGACCTGGCCCGCAAGTTCGATCGATTGGGCGTCCATCGTTCGGAGGTGCAAATTAAACTCTTTGGGGGGGCGGACGTCCTACTCGGCTGGGATGGGCCATCCAAACGAGCCACTGTCGGCAGCCTCAATTGTGATACTGCGCTCGATGTTCTGTACTGCGAAGGACTGGGTATTGTTGCATCGAGCCTGCGTGGAAACACCGGCTTGAACATTCACTTCAACACCGGGAACGGAGAAGTCAGGTTGCGCCGCCTGAAACAGGCTTCTGAGTTTTTTCCACCAGGAAGTGCGACAAGAAGGGTGTACCTATGAGCATGCCGAAGATTCGCGTACTTATCGTGGACGATTCCGCGGTCGTCAGGCAGGTGTTATCTGAGATACTCTCATCCGACCCACAGATCGAGGTGATTGGCACCGCTGGCGATCCATTCGTAGCTGCCGATAGAATTGCCGAACAGCTGCCGGATGTGATTACCCTGGATATCGAAATGCCGCGTATGGATGGACTGACCTTTCTGCAAAAGATCATGACCCAACACCCGATCCCTGTCGTGATCTGCTCGAGCCTGGCGGAAGACAAAGCGCAAAGCACTCTAAAGGCGCTTGAATACGGCGCGGTCGATATCATCACCAAACCTCGCTTCGGCACCAAGCAGTTTCTGGAGGATTCGCGCATCACGCTCTGCCAGGCCGTGAAGGCGGCGGCCGGCGCCCAGTTGCATAAACTCCATCCGGGCCACACGGTCGAGCCCAAGCTTACCGCGGACGCAATTCTCTCTCAGGGCACAAAGGCCATGCTCGAAACTACGGAAAAGGTCGTGGTAATCGGCGCATCGACCGGCGGAACGGAGGCGCTCAAGACACTGCTGGAAGCGCTCCCAGCCGATTGCCCCGGAATCGTCATCGTGCAGCACATGCCGGAGTTGTTCACGCGTGCATTTGCCAAGCGATTGGACTCCCTGTGCCGCATCAGTGTGAAGGAGGCGGAGACCAACGACACCGTGCTGCGTGGACAGGCGTTGATCGCGCCGGGAAATCACCACACGCTGATCAAGAGAAGCGGCGCCCGCTATTACGTCGAGATCAAAGATGGACCGTTAGTCTGCCGCCATCGTCCCTCGGTCGACGTGCTGTTTCGCTCGGCCGCGCGCTATGCTGGTCAAAATGCGGTGGCAATCATCCTCACCGGCATGGGCGACGATGGCGCCCGGGGAATGCTGGAAATGAAGAATGCGGGAGCCATGACCATTGCGCAGGATGAGGCCAGTTGCGTGGTCTTCGGCATGCCCAAGGAGGCGATCAAGTGCGGAGCCGTGCAGAAGGTGCTGCCGTTGCAGTCAGTAGCCTCCGCCCTTCTGAGTTACGCTCGATGAAGAGACTACACGATGGACGCAGATTCTGAGCCGTCCAACCAGGGCAAGCCGTCGCTCCCCGAAACAGGAATAGGGGCTGTTGTCCTCAACAAGCTTCAACAAACAGGCTAGGCTACCTATCCGCGAGGGAGAACAATATGATCGAGACAGGGCAGGGTCGAACTAGATGAGTAGCACAACCACAAATGCGGCGGCCTTTGGTCTCAAGACAGCAGGGAACGATCTTCAGTGGCTGCTCCACACTACCGAGAAGGCCATCGGTGAGCTTGTTGCGGCCTTTGAAGAGATTGCCGGATACACCGACACGACCTTGAGCCTGGCCGCGGAAACAGTCAGCCGCGTAGAAAGTGAACGCGTCGCGTCCGTCTTGTCGAACGTACGCGCCCTCGGCGCCATCGTGAGACAGTATCTGGACCACAAATTGCAGGCGACTGCTGGAGTACTCGAGACCTTGACTGCGGAGACTGAGCTGCTTCGCCAGCTTTCGATGGTGACGGATGGACAGACCGATATCGCGCTCAGGATTAATATGCTCACCGTGCATACAAAGATAGAGGTGGCCCACCTCGGGGCAGTTGGTACGGGTTTCGAATACCTGGCACGAGAGTTGGACGCCTTTTCCCATTCTCTGAATCAGAACACCAGCGAACTTGCTAGCCAGACGGCAGTCCGCAGGACGGCAACTGAAAACACAAAACAACTACTCTCGGTTGAACTCCCAACCCTGAGAGCAGAACTGGACCGGCTTGAAGTGGCGTTGAATGCGGATCTGACACAGTTGGACGCTGGTCTGACAAGGCTCTCCCAGGCTCCGGATCAATTCAAAATCTCCGCCGAGGGCATCGCCCGACAGATCGCCGGAGTTGTGGTCGCCGTTCAGGGGCAGGATATTACGCGCCAACAGATCGAGCATGTGCACGCGGCGTTAGCTGTCATCTCCGGGAAATTGTCCGATACAGACGATTCAACGACCGCTTCCTCCGCTGAAGCAGCTTGCGCCCACGCAGGTCTTGAGATCCAGATTTGGCAGTTGAACTCCATCAAGGCCACCATCGCGGAATGGACATTGCAGATCAGGACGTGCCTTGAAAGTATCTTTCAAATCAGCGTCTCCGATCTGGTGGGGATTGGGCCATTGGTCCTTGAGCAGGAGCGGTCGCTGTCAGCACAGCTTTCTCACATCTCGATGCTCGAACAGGAGTGCGAGGCCTACGGCGAGAGAATCCGATCGACACTCGATGGGGTCGCCCAGCTATCGCGCCTGGTGAAGGAGCATCAGCAGCGATCGGAAGCCGCCCGCAGCCGGCTTCGACTGCTCACATTCAACTCCGTCATTGAAGCCTCCCGTCTTGGTCCCAAGGCCGATACCATATGCGTGATCGCGGACGGAACCGCGGAAGTCTCGGAGGAATGGAAAAGGATTGCTGCGATCTCCGAGAACGCGCTCGGAAAGATTCTAGATATCTCGGAAAGTATCAATATGGTGATGGTGAACTTTTCGCAAAGCCAGCGTCTCGATGGAACTCAGGAGCAATCGAGAGAAGGCCTTGAAAGCCTTCGAAGAGCGGCTGCGTTTGCAGTTGCGCAAGGGAACAAGATAGAGATCGCGATTGAGGCTATTCGAACCAGAAGCGCGGAGGTAGGCAACATTACCGACCTGCTGGAAGCTTGCTTCAGCCGCATCGACGATGTAATAAACTACTTGCAGAAAACCAAGAAACAGCTTGAAATCGATTGCCCCGACGTAAGGGAAGCGTGTGCCTCCGCAGAAGTTGAGATGCTGTTTTCGAAATCCTATACGACCCAGATGGAGCGCGATGTGCTGCACGCTGCGCTCTACGGCACCCCATTAGCGGTGGCGCAGGAATGCTCGACCGGAAACGATGTGGAATTGTTTTGATCGCAAGATTCTTTTGTTGAAGTAGCAGAACTCAAGTATCAAGGAGTTGAGGGATGGCGATGAAACGCATTTTGACAGTTGACGACTCCTCAAGTGTGAGGCAGATGGTCGGGTTTACTCTGCGCAAGGCCGGCTACGAAGTGGCCGAAGCCGTCGATGGCAGAGACGGTCTGACCAAGGTCGGGGCCGGGAAGTTCGACCTTATCATTACCGATCTGAACATGCCCAATGTGGACGGCATTGAGCTCATCACCACCGTACGAAAAATTCCAGAGTATAAATTCGTGCCAATTTTGATGCTCTCCACAGAATCCCAGGCAGAGAAGAAGGATGCTGGTCGAAAGGCGGGCGCAACCGGCTGGATTGTGAAGCCGTTCAATGCGGAGCAGTTGGTTGCGGTGGTACAGAAGCTTGTGAAGTAACGAATCAGCCGCGTCAAAGAACTTGAGGAATTCGCAAAGTAGGCCATTCTCCTCCATCCAAGTACCTCCGTGGCCATATCGCCGCCACAAGTCGAGCTTGAGTCCCTGGTAGACTCCCGACAAGGCGGCCAGAAAACAACGCTTACCTTCAGAAGCCAACTACAAAGGCGTTGCGGTTGGATGGGCGCCAACTCAGAAGCTACCCAAAAGTCACACCCTGCAGGGTCGATCGAGATTGAGGCCGCAAAAAAGTCAGAGCCTTGCCCAAAGAAGTTGGAGCTATTAGGCAATGCCCGAACCCTTTCCTGATGCGAGCTTTCTCGCAGCAGTTAGAGCGCTCCGCCGCACGCCGAGCAGAAGCGCGCTACCGTCGCATTGGTCTGACCACAACGTGTGCAAGCCTGCAGGGTTCCCGTCTGCATGGCGGTGGGAGGCACATTCACCGTCACATTCACCGGCTGGCCGCCCCAACCCGGCACGGAAATCCCCAGCATGGCCGCAATGCCCGCGGCCTGAATGGCGTTGAACTCCCGCACCCGGCCGGGCATGAAAAAGCACTCGATGAAGCCCAGAACCCACGGCAGAGGCGTCCAGCAGAGGCAGCAGTAAAGAATTCCCAGCCCGGTTCGTCGCAGATAGAAATGGTGAACGCCGAAACCGCCCAAAAAAAGGGCCAGCAGAATGCCGACAACTTCATCGCGCCGCACGGACTCGTATTGCTGATAAAAGACGGCTTGCGGGGTGGGATACGCTTGGCTACCCATGGAGATTTCTCCTTGCTGTACCAACAGGATACGCAACCGGCCTCGCGCCGGTTCCTCCCACCGGAATTTTGAAAAGCCCGCCGGGACGTGGAATTCCGTGGCAGGCGATTTAGCGGTTGAATCGGAGGGTCGGTTCCCCTTACTCTGGAGCCAGGACGGACACCTTGACTGACTCCAAACCGGTCGTACTGCACAGGTTAACAAACGATGAAAACGGGGTCGCGCTCTCCCTGCGCGGCATCCGGAAGGCCTATGCGGACGTGGTCGCAGTGGACGGTCTCGACCTTGAGGTCTCCTACGGGGAGTGTTTCGGCCTGCTGGGGCCAAACGGCGCGGGCAAAACCACCACCATCGAAATTTGCGAAGGCCTGACTCCGGCCGATTCCGGGACGGTGACTCTGCTCGGATTGAACTGGGAAACCTCGCCCGTCGAGTTGCGCCACCAGATCGGGATTCAGTTGCAGCAGACCGAATTTCCGGCCAAGCTCACCGTGGAGGAGACGTTGCGGCTCTTCCGCAGCTTCTATCGCAGCGGCCTTTCGCTGGAAGAGTCCATTCAGCAGTCGCAGTTGGAAGAGAAGCGCAGCGCGCGCGTCGGCCGCCTCTCCGGCGGCCAGAAGCAGCGCCTGGCCATGGCCTGTGCGCTGGTAGGCAATCCCAAGTTGCTCTTTCTGGACGAGCCCACCACCGGGCTCGATCCCCAGGCCCGCCGTCACCTCTGGGATCTGGTTGACCAGTTGAAGCACGCGGGACGGACCATCATCCTGACCACGCACTACATGGACGAAGCGGAGCGCCTCTGCGACCGAGTCGGCATCATGGATCATGGCCGTGTGATTGCCCTGGGAACGCCGCAGCAACTGATCGCATCGGTGGGCGGAGATCATATCGTGGAGTTTGCCGTGACCGGCGGCGCGGCGGGCGATGGCGGCGTGAACGCGGCGCTGCTCACCGCGATTCCCGGCATTCAATCGCATCGGGTGGACGCGGGCGTGCACCAGCTTTCCGTCACTGAGATGCACACCACGGTGCCGCGCATCTTCTCGGCGCTCCGCGACCAAGGGCTGCATCTGAGCGAGTTTCGCACTCACTCCGCAACCCTTGAAGATGTCTTCGTTGGCCTGACGGGAAGGAATCTGCGCGATGAATAATTTCGAGGAGAGCTCCCTCTATCAACTGACGATCACGCGGTTCCTCCTCTTCCTGCGCGAACCGGAGGCCATTTTCTGGGTCTTTCTCTTTCCCATCCTGCTGGCGGTGGGCCTGGGAATCGCCTTTCGCAACCGCCCCGCCGATGTGCTGCAAGTAGGCGCCACCACCACTCAGCTGACCGCGGCCCTCAATCGCGACAAGGGCCTGACGGCCGCGACGATGGACGAGACGCAAGGCACCCATGCGCTGGCCACGGGACAGATTCTGCTGCTTGCCATTGAGCAGCCCGGCGGCGTCGCGTACAAATACGACGACACCAACCCCGATGCCCGCGCCGCTCGCCTGGTGGCGGACCGCGCCGTTCAAGCCGCAGCAGGACAGCGCGAAGCTCTGCACTCGGAAAACCAACTGGTGCACGAGACCGGCGCGCGCTATATCGACTTTGTGGTGCCGGGTCTGCTGGGAATGAACCTGATGGGCTCGGCCATGTGGGGCCTGGGCTTTTCCATTGTCGAAGCCCGGCAGAAGAAGCTGCTCAAGCGCATGGTGGCCTCACCCATGCCGCGCTGGCAATACCTGATGTCGTTTCTGCTCTCGCGGCTGGTGATGCTGGTTGTGGAGGTGGTCGTCTTCCTTGGCTTCGCACGGCTGGTCTTCGGAGTGCCGTTTCGGGGCTCGCTCTGGGAACTGGGATTCCTGTGCATCTTGACCTCGCTTGCGTTTTCCGCGCTGGGACTGCTGGTAGCCTCGCGCGCGCAGACCATGGAGGCGGCCTCGGGCTTGATGAATCTGGCGATGCTGCCCATGTGGATTCTCTCCGGAGTCTTCTTTGCCGCCACGCGCTTTCCGGCGGTGGTGCAGCCGATCGTGCGGGCTCTGCCGTTGACCGCGGCCATCGATGCCCTGCGCGGCAACATGCTGCAAGGCATGAATCTCAGCCAGATGGTTGCGCCCGTGGCGATCCTGTTTGCGTGGCTGGTGGTCCCGTTCATGGTGTCGCTGCGCATCTTTCGATGGAAATAGCAATGCCTCTCATCGGCACTAACGCAATCTTTGACCGCTATGGCGTCGAGCGCATCTGGTAGAAGAGCCTGCATCTTCCCTTTCCCTGCTGCATCCAAGCAGCCATGGAATATCGACTTCTCGGAGGCTCCGGCCTCAAAGTTCCCGCTCTCAGTTTTGGCACCGGCACGTTTGGCGGCGCCACGGAGTTTTTCAAGGCCTGGGGCGCCACCGATGTCGCCGAGGCCAGCCGGCTCATCGACATTTGTCTCGAAGCCGGCGTCAACCTCTTCGATACCGCCGACATCTACTCCGACGGCCGCTCGGAGGAGGTGTTGGGCAAGGCTCTCGAAGGCAAGCGCGACCGCGCCCTCATTTCCACTAAAACCACCTTCCGCCTGGGCGATGGGCCCAACGACGTCGGTTCTTCGCGCTACCACCTCCGCCGCGCTCTGGAGGCTAGCCTGCGCCGCCTGGGCACCGACTACATCGACATTTACCACCTCCATGGCTTCGACGCCCTCACGCCTATTGAAGAGGTGCAGGATACTCTGAACAAATTTGTCCGCGAGGGCAAGGTGCGTTACATTGCGGCCTCCAACTTCTCCGGCTGGCATCTGATGAAGTCTCTGGCTGTGGCCGACCGCTACGGTTGGACCCGCTTTGTGGCTCACCAGGTCTACTACTCATTGCTTGGCCGCGAGTACGAGTGGGAGCTAATGCCGCTTGGCCTGGACCAGAAGGTCGGCGCGCTGGTCTGGAGTCCGCTCGGCTGGGGCCGTTTGACAGGCAAAATCCGCCGCGGCCAGCCGTTGCCGGAGGTCAGCCGCCTGCATGAGACAGCCGAAATGGGGCCGCAGGTCTCGGATGAGCACCTGTATACAGTGATTGATGCGCTGGACGCGGTGGCCGCTGAAACCGGCAAAACCGTTGCGCAAGTGGCTCTGAACTGGCTTCTGCAACGGCCCACGGTCTCATCGGTCATTATTGGCGCGCGGACCGAAGAGCAGTTGCGCCAAAATCTTGCCGCCGCCGGCTGGAACCTGACCGGGAGCCAAGTGGCCATACTGGACAAAGCCAGCGCGCAACAGCCCGTCTACCCCTACTGGCACCAGCGCCAGTTCGCTGAGCGCAACCCGCTGCCGGTGTAACCACAAGGCTTCTCCGCGGCATGGAGACGGAAAAATCGGCCGCTTTCATGCTCGCGGACGGCGTCTATCCCGCCAGTTCGTCCACCACGTCGAGCGCCAACGCTTTCGCACTCGAGGTTGGTGGCGGCCTGAACTACTACCTCGCAGAGAACCTGGGCTTGCGTCTGTTTGAGGTCAGCTATGTTCGCACCGCGCTGCCCAATCACGCCGCCAACGTTCAGAACGACCTGCGTCTAGCTTTTGGCTTTACGTATCACTATTCCCGGTGACCTTTGGTCTAGTACCCAACTGACGGAGGTTTTCACTGTCCGCCGTTGGCCAGACTGTGCTTGGCCTCCAACACCTGCGGACTGTCCTGGTCGGCCAAGGGGTAGGTTTGTAAAAAGTGCTGGAAGGCATTGACCGCCTCTTGCCGCTGATGCGACCGCTGGTAGGCCTGCCCAAGATGAAAATATGCCAGCGGATAAGCCGGATTTTGCTTGAGAATGCGCTGGTATTCGGCAATCGCCTGAGCCGTCATGCCCAGTTCAAGGTAAGCGTTGGCCAGGCAATCCTCGTGGAAATCGATTCCCGACGAAGGCGGCAGGTGTTGCAGCGCCGACTGAAAGTCTCCAATCGCACGCTGTGCGTCGCCGGTCTTTAGCTCGATGGTGCCGCGATAGTAGAGTTCCTGGCGCAAGTCGCCCGGTGAGCCCCGTTCATCGTCGGGCAGCTTCTCGAAGAGCCTTTTTTGCAGCGCCGCAACCCGCTCTTTCTGGTGCATTTCCAGTGCGATCTCCAGCGAGTGCCAGACAAAGGTGCGGTTGTAGTGGAGTTCCTGGCCGGCCGCCACTTGGGCCTGCGCCAGATTGCCCAGCGTCAGATAAATGGTGGCAATGTCGCCGTATCCCAGAGCCTTGGCGTCACTCGATCCGGTCACTTCAATATAGCGGCTATACTGGCGCAAAGCCGCGCGATAGCGACCCATCTGATAATAGGTGCCGCCCAGGTGCACAATCGACGGCTCAAACTCCGGATCAAACGTCAGTGCCTGGGTGTATTCCGCCAACGCCGCGTCATACTGCCCGGCCGCCTGATACGCCATTCCCAGGCTGTCGTGCCCATTGGGATTCTGCGGCGCCAATGCCACATATTGCTGATAGGCGCGGATTCCATCCAGCGAATGTCCCATCGAAACTAGAATCAGTCCATAGGCGTTATAAAGATCCTTGGCATTGGGATTGGCCTGAATGGCGTTGTGCAGCAACGCCGCTGCCTCTTGCACGCGCTCCTGTCCGCGCAGCAGGCGGCTCAGTTGGCAGGTGGCCTCGGTTTCTTCTGGATACTGTTGGGTAATCTGCCGCAAAATCCCTATCGCCGTGTTGTAGTCGGAGTGGGCAATGGCGCTCCAGGCCGCGATATACAGCCGGTTCATCGCAGGCAGCGAGGCCGAAAGCCCTTGTGCCTGTTCCAGATACGGTCGGCCCGTCTCCGGCTGAAAGTCCTGCACTGCATAGGCATAGCCGATTCGCGCATAGGCCATGGCAAACTTGGAGTCAAGTTTGATCGCCTTCTTAAACAGTGCTACCGCCTGTGCGTTTTGAAACTGCTCGGCCTTCTCCACGCCCAACGAGTAGTAGCGATACGCATCCACGTTGCTGGTCATGGCCCCGGCCAACGAAGGCGCCGCGTCCGCAGAGTATCCCAGCCGCCGCGCAATGCTGGCCGAAAGCAGCCCGGCTACAGCAACAATCTGCATGGGATCGGTCAGCGAGGCGCTGTCGGTAGCCACCAGGTGCCCATCCTTGCCGTCGCAAATCTCAAGGCCAATGGTCACGTTCTGGCCGGATGCGGAAACACTGCCCACAATATAGTTGGTGGCGTGCACCGAGCGGGCGATCTCCAGCACCTTGCTGGGCGGCAGAGTGCTTGACCGGTTGTTGTAGTCCATAAGCGAGTGCATCTTTTCCCGACTCAGCACATTCCATTTTCCGGTGTCAGCCAGGTCGGTCAAAATCATGTCTGACAGGCCTTCACGCAGCCAGTCCATATCCTGTCTGCCAGTCCCGTTGGTCAAAGGAAAAACCGCCAGGGTCGGGAGCCCAGAGACTGTCTGCTCTGTTCCGCCCGCCAGCTTGCCTAATTGCTTTCTGAATCCATAAATAAGGAGCGACACGGCAATCAGCAACACCGGCGTCAGAATCCAGGCCGCGTGCCGCCGCATCAACCGCCACCCGATCGGGGGCTCGACTGGCACGTCCATAGTTTGCAGCGTTCCCGCCTTGTCCTTCTCTGTTCCTAGCGGCTCGGCACGATGTCGTAGCGCGGATTGCGGAGCCGTGCTGCCAAGCTTCCCACGCACCACCCGCACGTCGGCGATAAAACGATATCCAACCTTGGGAAATGTCTTGATGAAGCTGGGATTGCGCGGGTCGTCGTTCAGTACCCGGCGGATCTCGGTCACACACTGTACCAGCGCGTTGTCGGTCACCGAGGTGTCGTTCCAGATCGCTGCGGCCAGCTCGTCCTTCGAAATCAGCGTCTCGGCGTGCTCCACAAAGTACAGCAGCAACTGGAAGCTTTGATAGCGCAGGGGCACCTCTTGGCCCTGACGCATCAGGCAACCGCGCAGTACGTTGAGCTCATAGTCAGCGAAGAAATAAGCAATCGCTGGCGCCTCGCTGATGGTCAATTCAGCCCTCCAGCTATTGATCTGAACTGTTTTTAGGGTATCAGAAGGTGGTGTTTCTTGGAATCGATACCATAGCGCAAGCAAAGAGCCCCGCGCTGCTCCCGTCGTATCTTGCTGAAGCTGAAGCATATACGATGATTCATAGAGATTTCATATTATTTTCATAACCGCTCACGACTTCATCTGGCCTCCGGGACTATCGTCTCGTCAAGCATTTCACGCACGCTGTGGGTGCCAACCCAAAGTACAGCAATACCAATTCTCGGAGGCTTCAATGAAGCAATCAACGGGGCATTTTCGATGGACATCGCCAGGAAGCAGATACATGCTCATGGCTGTCCTTCTCCTTTTATCTGGACTCTTCCTTCGCGCTCAGGAGTATCGCGGCACCATCTATGGTGTGATCGCCGATCCCACGGGCGCCGTGGTCCCAGGGGCAGTGGTTACGGCCGCCGGTCCGCAGCAAACCTATCACGCTACCGCCAACAGCAAGGGCGAGTTCTCAATTCCGTTCGTGGAACTGGGCATATATATGGTTAGCGTGGAGGCTCCCGGTTTCGGTACGGTGACCCAGAGCAATATCCACATCGACGTCGCAGCCAAAATCAACCTGAACTTCAGCTTGAAGGTGGGCGGCGCGGCTGAAAGCGTCACAGTCAACGACAACGCCGCTAGCCTGAACACGGTCGACGCATCGGGCGGCACTGTCATGGACCCTGAGAAAGTACAGAGTCTGCCCATGAACGGCCGCCAAGTCTACATGATGCTCTCGCTTACGCCGGGCACCAAGTTCACCAGTATCGCTGGTCCGGGCGGTTTTTCGGGCACTCGCGGTTGGGACGAAAGCAATAGCTTCTCGATCAACGGACAGAGCGGAAACTACAACCAGATGACCCTGAACGGCGCGCCCATCTCTCAGCAGGGCGGCGGCGGCGCCGGCACTTGGAACATCGCTCCGAACCTTGATGCAGTCGAAGAGTTCAAGGTGATGACCAACACCTACGACGCAGCTTATGGCCGCGAAGCCGGCGGAACGGTCAACACCGTGCTCAAAAGCGGCGGCAACAAGTTTCACGGAACCGCCTTCGACTTCTGGCGCAATTCCATTCTCGACGCCAACACCTACCAGTACAACCAGACCGGCCAGAAGAAGCCTTTCCACAACCAGCACCAGTGGGGCGGCACCGTCGGTGGCCCTGTTTTGAAGGACAAGACCTTTTTCTTCTTCAGCTTCGAGGGTTGGCGCGAGGTTCTGCCAGTTCCAGTTCAGACCGGAACCGTCACCCCGGATATGCTGCCAGCCGCTACCGGCGACCCAGTGAACCTGAGCAACTACCTGTCAGCAGTGGGTGAAACCAACATTTACGATCCAACCACCACCACTTGCGCGGTTCCGGGACAGGATCCCTGCAACCAATATGTTCGTCAGCAGTTTCCCGACAACACCATCCCTTACAAGCGCATCAGCCAGATCGGCCTCAAGATCCTCAATCTGTATCCCAAGCCGAACAACGGAACCGGCTACACCAACAACTACGTTCACGCCGATCCGGGCCGCTACCAGTACAACCAGCCCATCGTGCGCATTGATCAGGTTTTCACTGACAATACGCGCATGTATGGCATGTTCGCTTGGTGGTCGGGCCGCGAAGTTCGCAATGGCTCCGGATTGCCGGGAGCAATCGCCCAGGGCGACTACAATTACCGTTCCAGCCTCACCCAGATTATCGATCTGACCCACGTCTTCACGCCGAGCATCACCTCCGACTTCCGCCTCTCCTTTAACCGGGCCTGGAACACCGGTGCGGATGGCGCCGCCGGAGCCGGGCTCTATCCCGACTTCACGGCCAAGAGTCTGGGTCTGAACATGCCGGCGATTCCGACCACGGCGCACGACTATCCGCCGGAAATCAACATGTATAACTGCTGCACGGCGAATATCATCGGCAACACCAACAATCCTTCTCTCTATGAGACCTACGACTTCGGTCCTTCGGTGATGCATGTCATCAAGAAGCACAACCTGCACTATGGCGCCGAAGGCATGCTTTTTCACGACATTCCCACCGGCGTTGGCCAGCCTAATGGGCAATTCACCTTCTCCACCGCCTACACACAGCAGGATCCCTATAACGGCCAGAACGACGGCGATGGCATTGCCGCACTTCTGCTTGGCTATCCTGATAGCGGCAACGTTCAGGACTTCGAATCGGTCTACGAGTCCTACAACTACTACGCCGCCTTTATCCAGGACGACTGGAAGATTCGCCACAACCTGACGTTGAACCTGGGTCTGCGCTGGGAGAATGAGACTTCTCCGCGCGATCGCAACAATCGTTTGAACGCCGGAGTTTGCCTCACCTGCACAAACCCCATCACCAGCAGCATCAACTACGGAGCACTGGCGCCGGGTGTGTCGCTGCCCAACCCCATCGTTGGTGGATATCAGTTTGCCAGCAGTAGCTTCCCGGCATACAAGAACTACTTAGGCACCATCCTGCCCAAAATCGGTGTATCCTACGCGGTCACCCCGCACCTTGTGGCGCGCGGCGGCTTCGGACTGAACACCGCACTGGGTATCGAACTAGGTGCGCAATCCACCTGGGAAACGACGACCAACTATGTCAGTTCTCCAGACAACAGCCTCCATCCCTCCGAGACATTCAACCAAGGCGCACCTTATCCCAACGGAATTACAACTCCTCCGGGAAGTTCTCAGGGTCTGGAGTCTGGCATCGGCGACTTTGCCTCTTTCGACGAGAGAAACCGCAAGATTCCTAGGGTGGAGCAGTATTCCTTTGGATTCCAGGGTGACGCCCCCGCCGGGATCGTATGGGATCTGGAGTATGTCGGAACCCACACCACCCGCCTGCGCGCCGGCCACTACCTGAATTCCATCTCCGCCGCCGATTGGGCGGAGGGTCATGCGAACCACGGATACTTGGACCAGAATGTTGCCAACCCCTTCTACGGAGTTCTGCCTGACACGACGAGCCTGGGCTCCAACACTACGATTGCAGCCAAGAAACTCAAGACGCCCTATCCGCAGTACGACGGCCTATACGACTATGCCGATCCGCAGGGCTTCTCGGATTACAACTCCCTGATCGCGAAGGCGGAAAAGCGCCTCTCCGGGCAGGGCGCACTCATCAAGGGACTCAGCTTCCTGACTTCGTTCACATGGTCGAAAAACATAGGCGCGACTGGCCGGCTCAACAACAGCTCCGACGGCCTGGTCGATCCTAAAACAACCAAGGTGATTGACAGCGGTGATCGGCTTTGGGATCTCGCCTTCAGCGGCCTCTATGGCTTGCCGATCGGCAAGGGTGGTTTGATCGCCAGCAACGCTCACGGCGTTCTGGGCGAAGTGTTGAACGATTGGAAGTTGGACTGGATCTTCGCCAACGACGGCGGAACTCCGGTGAACTACCCGAAGACCTACCTGTTCAACTGCGGCACGTATAACATTGCATCCGCGCACCGCAGCAACAAAAGCTATTTGAACAACACCCAGTCCTCGTGCTTCCAGAACTTCCCGGAGTACACCACTGTTACCGAGCGGGGCCGCACCGAAGCGGTGCGCAATCCCTGGGCGCAGCAGACTCAGCTTGGCCTGGAGAAGCACTTCCGTATCACCGAAACCACCAACCTGGAGTTCAAGGCTGAGGCCTTCAACCTGACCAACACGCCCATCTTTGCAATTAATGCTGATGGCGACAAGCCAAACGCGCAGCAGGCTCCTGCTCGCGTCACAAGTGTTGCAGACCCCAATGCACCGGGCGCCTGGAGCAACTACGGCACAATCGGTTCCAACCAGCAGAACTTCCCCAGGCAGATTCAGCTCTCTCTGAAACTTCTGTTCTAAGAGAATCTTCTGTCTGATGGATTCACACATGTAGATTCAACCCCGCCGCGGCCTCAAAAGCCGCGGCGGCCCTCCCACAATTTCAAACCAGCAAAACTCAGTACCAACCGGAAGACATCCACTCCCAAGGGCCATCTTCGGGGAGACCGAATGCGTAACTCGAAGGATCACAGTCAATCCATGCGCATTGCCAAGAACGCGCCTTTAGCCGCGCTCTTGCGAGTCGACGTTTCCGTTGCCAACGAAACGGGCGCCATCCTGCCCGCCCAACCGCCGGCCCACACCCCACGTCAAAACGCACCGGCGGAAGCTCACAACCGCCAGCAGTGAAGAGCGGCCATCACGGGGAGATTGTCTTTTCAATCCTCCTCCTCATTATTTCCTCCAAAAAGCTGAAGGTTTTCACCCTTGGACCAGGAAAGTAAGCGTTGTTGCACGAGTGATTGATACAGCTCAAGCAAAAACAACAGAATTGAGAGGCTAAACCGATGCACAAAGTATCTCAGTATTCGCGGTTTCTCATGCTTACCATTTGCGCGGCGGCAATCCTGTCGCTGGCAACGCCGGCCACGGCGCAGCGCAAGGCCCTCCCCACTGCGGTTGCAGCTCCCGCTCAAGCGCAAGCACTCAACCCCCTTCCCGAGGCGCAAACCATGCGCCTCGCCATTTCGCTTCCCCTGCGCAATCAGCAGCAGCTCACCGAGTTGTTGCAGCAGCTCTACAACCCCGCCAGCCCCAACTATCACCACTTCCTCACCGTCGCTGAGTTCACCGCACAGTTCGGCCCCACCCAGGCCGATTACGCCAAGGTAATCGCTTTTGCCCAGGCCCACGGCCTCTCCGTCACTCACACCTTTGCCAACCGCCTGGTCGTCAGCGCGAGCGGCAGTCCCGCCGCGGTCGGTGAAGCCTTCCACGTCAATATTCACGAGTACCAGCATCCCACCGAAGCGCGTCATTACTATGCGCCCGACGTTGAACCCACCGTCGACGCCGATCTTCCCATCCTTACCGTCGATGGCCTCAGCAACTACGAACTTCCCCATTCCATGCTTAAGCGCGCCGCCGCGGGGTCCGTCCATGCCGACACCACCGGCAGCGCCTCCGACGGCGAGTTCTACGGCAGCGACATGCGCGCAGCCTATGTCGGCGACTCCAAGCTCGACGGCACCGGTCAAACCGTCGGCATGATCGAACTCGGACCCTACAACCTCAGAGACGTTCAGAACTACTTCAAGTATGTTGGTCAGCCCCTCAAAGTGCCCATCTACAACGTCCTCATGGATGTCGATGGCATTTGCTCGGGCATTCCCGCTACCGGCGGTTGCGACGATGGCGAAGAAGTCATCGACATCGAACAGGCCATCTCCATGGCTCCTAATCTCGCCGGTTTGATCGTCTATGAGTCTTACGGCGACAACAGCAGCGCGATCAACGTCTTTGCCCAGGCCGCTTCCGACAATATCGTCAAGTCCATGAGCCTTTCCTTCGGCTGGGGCGGAACGCCCGACACCAACGCCGCCTCCGAGCAGGCTTTCCAAGAGTTTGCTGCGCAGGGCCAAAACATCTTCATTGCATCGGGCGACGGCGGTTCCTTCCCCGGCACCGGCGGCTATCCCGGCAATAGCACTTATGTCACCGACTCCGGTGGCACCGATCTGGTCACGGCCAGCCCCGGTGGCGCATGGCAGTCAGAGAGCGGCTGGGGCGGCAGTGGCGGCGGATGGAATACCGGAGTCGCCATCCCCACCTATCAGGTGCCCGCCATCAACGCCCAAAATCAGGGCTCGAAGAGCTATCGCAACGTCCCTGATGTCGCTATGGAAGCCAACACCGACAACATTATCTGCGGCAATGGTGTCTGCGGCGGCGGCATCGGCGGCACCAGCCTGGCCGCGCCCCGCTGGGCCGGTTTCCTGGCTCTCGCCAATCAGCAGGCCAATGGCACGCCCGTCGGATTCCTCAATCCCACCATCTACGCCCTCGGCCAGACCGCGAACTACCCGACCGACTTCCACGATATCACCACTGGCGACAACTTCAACAGCGACAACCCCGATCTGTTCTCCGCCACAACCGGCTACGATCTGGTCACTGGCTTCGGTTCGCCCAACGGCCAGGCCTGGTTTGACGCGATTGCCCCGGCCAACACCACCAGCCCCAACTTCACCGTCACCGCTTCGGAGCCGATGCTCAGACTCATCCCCGGAGCCTGCGGCAAAGTCACCATCACCGTCGCCCCCACAAACGGCTTCAAGGGAGTGGTCAATCTCACCGCCACGGCCCCCGGCGCACCGGATGGAGTCAAAGTTACTCTCAGCAATAGCACCATCACCGCCAGCGGCACAGCCACGCTTGATGTCACCACCACTGACGCTACTCCGGGCGGAAACTTCCTCGTTGCCATCACCGGCGTCAGCGGCAGCATCTCCAAAATCGCCAATGTCGAGCTGCAGCTCCCCTTCTTCAGCCTCGACGTTTCCCCCACTACCTCTTATGTCGATCAGTCGGGAACCACCAAGGGCACGGTGACCGTCACTCCTCAGAACGGCTTCTCCGGCGAAGTGACACTCTCCGCTTCCAGCCTTCCCGAAGGCGTCAAGGCGGACTTTAACCCGCGCCGCACCCGCGGCGGAGTCAGCACCTTCACCATCATCGCCGAGAGCATGGTCCCCACCGGTCTCGACAAGCCCCTTGCCATCAGCGCAACCAACTCCAAGTACCAGACCTTCGACTCTTCGCTCGATATGACCGTCAGCGCGGCTATCGGCGCCAAAGGCATGGGCATCCCGGTCGATCTCTCCAAGGCCTATAACCTCAACGCCATCTATGCCGACGGCAAGAAATTTACCACCAAAGGTCTCGATGGCGATGGCTGGGCCCTCTCCGCGAACATCTTGAGCGCCTCCCGCGTCCTCAGCGGCGTGCTCTTCAAATTCGGCGCTACCGCAGCCCTCGATGCCGTCTACGGAACCGGCCAGACCATCGCCCTGCCCACCGGCAAATTCACCACCCTGCAACTGCTCGCCACCGGCATTAACGGCGATCAGGCCGCGCAGCCCTTTGTTGTCACCTATACCGACGGCAGCACCGTCACGCTCAAGCAATCCTTCAGCGATTGGTACTCGCCCGCCAACAACGTCAATGAGGAAGAGGCAGTCGCCATGCCTTATCGCATCGGCGCCAACGGCAGCAAGGACAATCGCCAGTTCAATCTCTATGGCTACACTTTCGTCCTCAACAGTGGTAAGACAGTAAAGAGCCTCACCCTGCCCACCAACCGCGATGTGGTCATCCTGGCCGCCACCCTCAACAACGAGTGGGTCGGATCTCGGGTAGATCTCTCTTCCTCCTACAACGCCGCTGGCATTTACACCGATGGCACCACCTTCAACTGCGACACCGGTGGCTTGGATGCTGGTGGAACCGCCTATTCGGCAGATTTGCTAGGCGATCAAACGGGCGCTTCCAGCATGGTCGTCAATGGGCTCGTCTTTGACCTGCCCGCGTCCAACTTCAACAACGTCGTCTACGGAACCGGCAAGACTGTTCCGCTCACCAAGGGCAAATTCAAAAAACTCTATCTGCTCGGTACCGGCGTCCAGGGACCCCAGACCGCCCAGAAGGTCATCGTCACGTATACCGACGGAACTACCTCCCAGTTCACCCAGAGTTTCAGTGACTGGTCCTCGCTGGGTGGATATTCCCGCGAGTCCGAAGCGCTGGCCATGGCCTATCGGGATATCTGCGATGGAACCACGCAAACCATGAACTTCAACCTCTACGAGTACACCTTCCCGCTGAATTCAGACAAGACGGTGCAGTCGTTGACCTTGCCCAACAACCGCGACGTGGTAGCCGTCTCCGCCACTCTCAAGTAGCTTGCTGGCCAACCAACTCGCAATGTGCAACAAGCAGTGAATCCGTAGCAACAAAACAGGTCCGGATGCAGACTGTGAATCATTTAGCTTGCATCCGGGCCATTCCATTCGCTTGACGAACCAAAAGAATGGGTGCTCCAGTGCAAGATTTTCTGACATGGGAAAGCCAGGAAGTTATGCTTCCCCCGCCGTTTCGCTCTCCATCGCCAAACGCCTGGTCCGTCGCGCCAAGCTGGCGAGCCCGATGCAGTTCGAGCGGGATTGGACCGATGCGTCGGCGAAGGTCGCCGCATGAATCTGGTGGAATTTGGGAGGGGGGCGTACGACACTAGAGACGGCACGCGTCAAGTTTCAGCACTGGATGCGTCAATTGGCGCTGCGGAAATGCAGTAAGGAGATTCCGTGCATGCAGCCGGAAACGCTGATGCCGGTTTCTCTCTGCCGTAGTTTCTGAGCGGCATATCTTGAGCGACTTGGCCGGAAGCCTGAATTGCGTAGTATCGTGGACGTCGGGAGCGAGTGGAAATTGCCAGGCGCCCTCTGAAGAGAGGTGCTTGACGCACTTGTGCGTTCGCCTGGGGCAAAAGCAGCAGCCGAATCGAACTTCATTGCAGAGTTCCGGCTTTTTGCCAGTACGACGAGAAATGAGATTGGACAGCCGAAAGGGTTTGTCTACATCCGCGGTTCCTGGCTTGTCTTATGCAGGTAACAGGTTATTCATCGATGCTTCACCTATTTTGGAGAGTTGCAATGCAAAAGTTTTGTACCACTCTGATGGCGGCGTCTTTATCCTTTCTGCTTCTTCATGGCGCGGCTCAGGCGCAATCTACTGAAAAGCCCGATCTGACGAAACAGCAAACCCTCTATGTTGTCGGATACGCGCACCTCGACACGGAATGGCGTTGGGAGTATCCGCAGGTCATCGACGAATACTTGCGTAAGACCATGGAAGACAACTTCAAGCTGATGGACAAGTACCCGCACTATGTCTTTAATTTCAGCGGAGCAAACCGTTACCGTCTTATGAAGGAGTATTTTCCGGATGATTTTGCGAAGTTGAAGAAGTATGTAGCGGAAGGGCGTTGGTTCCCGGCAGGCTCTTCGATGGAAGAGGGTGACGTGAACGCGCCCAGTGCCGAAGCCATCATCCGGCAGATTCTGTACGGGAACAACTGGTTCCGCAGTGAGTTTGGCAAAGCCAGCGCGGAATACATGCTGCCGGATTGCTTCGGCTTTCCTTCCTCTTTGCCAACCATTCTGGCGCACTCTGGCGTGAAGGGTTTCTCGACGCAGAAATTGGTATGGGGCTCCTCAGCCGACGGGGGCGGCCTGCAATCGCTGGAGAAGACGCCGGAAGGAACCCCGTTCAATGTCGGTGTCTGGGTTGGCCCCGATGGCGAAAGTGTCCTGGCTGGACTCAACCCGGGCAGCTATGGCGGAGGCATTGCGACCGATCTCAGCAAGCCGCTGCCTTCGGAATCGAGCGATTTGTTACTTGCGGATATAGAGAAGAAGATCGGTGTTTTACAGCACAGAATGCAAGAAGCTCGTCAGAGCGGTCAGCCGTTCGATCCGAAGGACATGAGAGAGTTGAATGGCTTGCGACGAGAGCAGTCTGCGCTTGCCAGGCTGGCGAGAGATCGCGGTCTGCAGAGATTCCAGGGCGATTGGGCCGCGCGCGTCGAGCAGAATGGCAAAGTCACCGGGGTATTCACGGACTATCACTACTACGGCACGGGCGATATTGGCGGGGCTCCAAATGAAGAATCCGTCAAGCGGCTGGAAGCTATCGTCACAAAGGGCAGCGTAAGCCTGCCTTCGCAGGGAGAATATTCCATGCGTGGACAATCGCGGCCAGAGCCGGCGCCCGTGAAGGTGGGCGACGGTCCGGTGAACGTGGTTTCCGCGACAGCCGACCAGATGTTCCTCGATATCACTCCTGCCCAGGAAGCCATGCTTCCGCGCTACACCGGAGAGATGGAACTTACCAATCATTCGGCCGGGTCGCTGACGTCGCAGGCTTACCAGAAGCGTTGGATTCGACATTCAGAACTGCTGGCAGATGCAGCGGAGAAGTCCTCGATTGCCGCCGCATGGCTGGGTGCGCGTCCCTATCCTCTGCCGAGGCTGAACGATGCCTGGACGCTGGCAATGGGCGCACATTTTCACGATATTGCGGCCGGAACCGCTACGCCACGTTCGTACGAATTCGCGTGGAACGACGACGTCATCGCAATGAACCAGTTTGCGGGGGTTCTGAACAACGCCGTCGAGGGTGTTGCCGCAGCCCTGAACACCACCACCAAGGGCGTGCCCCTGGTGGTCTTCAATCCGCTCAACATTGACCGCGAAGACGTGGTGGAAGCCACCGTTAATTTCCCCAAAGGGAGCCCCAAGGCAGTGCGCGTAACGGCTCCGGACGGCAAAGATGTTCCCGCGCAGATTTCGGGCGGCAAGGTGATCTTTGTCGCCAGCCTGCCCTCCGTTGGTTATGCAGTTTATGATGTGCAGCCCGCTGACGCACAGGCAGGTTCCGCCTCCTCTCTGCAAGTGTCGAAGGACGGACTGGAGAACGCGTATTACCGCGTCCGCCTGAATCAGGATGGAGATGTTTCCAGCATCTTCGACAAGCAGAACAACAAGGAACTTCTGTCAGCTCCCGCGCGCCTTGCAATCTCCTATGACAATCCGGCCCAGTGGCCGGCCTGGAATATGGATTGGGAGCAGGAACAGGCAGCGCCCAAGGCTTACGTCTCGGGTCCGGCGCAGATCAAGGTCGTAGAAGACGGTCCCGTACGCGTGGCCATTGAAGTCACGCGCGAGACCGCCGGTTCGAAGTTTGTCCAAACCGTCAGTCTTTCCGCCGGCGATGGAGGCAAGCGCGTCGAGTTCGGTAACGCAATCGACTGGAACACCAAGGAGTCGAGTCTCAAGGCAACTTTCCCTCTCACCGCATCCAACCAGATGGCTACCTATAACTGGGACATCGGCACCATCGAGCGCTCTACAGCGCAGCCCAAGAAATTCGAAGTGCCGTCGCATCAATGGATCGATCTGACGGATATGAGCGGTAAATACGGCGCCACGATCCTGACAGACAGCAAGAACGGATCGGACAAGCCGAACGACAACACGCTGCGCCTGACCCTGATCCTCACGCCGGGCGTTGCCGGCGGCTATGCGGACGAGGCTACGCAGGATATCGGCCATCACGAATTTGTGTACGGGATCGCCGGTCACTCCGATGGCTGGCGCACTGCGCAAACCGACTGGCAGGCGCAGCGCCTGAACGCACCGCTGCTCGCCTTTGCAACCTCCCAGCATGAAGGCGCGCTGGGCCGCACCTTCTCACTGTTGAAGGTCAGCAATCCTCGGGTTCGGGTTCTGGCCGTCAAAAAAGCGGAACTGAGCGACGAGGTTGTTGTGCGTCTGGTGGAACTCGATGGCAAGCCGCAGCCTGACGTAAAGCTCACTTTCGCTGCACCAATCACCAGTGCGCGCGAAGTGAATGGACAGGAACAGCCGGTTGGTTCGGCAACCGTGAACGATGGCGCCCTGGTCACTTCCTTTGGCGGATACCAGCCACGCACTTTCGCTCTCCGGTTGGCTGCACCCGCCGCCACCGTTGCAGGCGTGCAATCTACGCCGGTAACGCTGCCCTATAACGTGGCAACTGCCAGCAACGACGGGGATCACTCTGCCGCGGGGTTCGACGGCAAGGGCAACGCTCTGCCGGCAGAGATGCTGCCCGAGCAGATCCAGTTCAACGATGTCCGTTTCCAACTGGCCGCGGCCAAGAGCGGCACACCCAACGCAGTAGTAGCCAAGGGCCAGACAATCAAACTGCCCGCGGGCCACTACAATCGCATCTACGTGCTCGCGGCTTCGGCCAACGGCGATCAGAAAGCGTCATTCGAGATCGGCGGCGTGAAGACCGAGTTGAACATCCAGGATTGGGGCGGGTTCATTGGCCAGTGGGATGATCGGCAGTGGAGTTCCACCGATTTCCAGCACGACAACTATGGCCAGATGATAGGGCTGAAGCCGGGCTTCATCAAGCGCGCAGAGCTAGCCTGGTACTCCACTCATCACCACGATGCCGCGGGAAAGAACGTCGATTACGCCTATTCGTACCTGTTTGGGTATGCAATCGATCTTCCGGCCGGCGCCAAGACGATCAAATTGCCGAACAACGACAGCGTCCGCATCCTGGCCATTTCCCTGGCCGATGAAAATCCGGAAGTGAAGCCGGCGCGTCCGCTCTATGACGTGCTGCCTTCGCCGAACGCCGGCCCCGCCGACTTTGCGCTGCTCGCGTCCTCAGAAGGTATATCGGTTCCCCAGGGACGGACTGGCACCACCAGAATCTTCGTCATGCCGAGGGGCAGTTTCAATGGTAAGGCCAATCTAACTGTGTCGGGACTTCCGGCGGGGGTGACGGCTACATTCAGTTCCGCAAGCGCCACCGGAACCAGTATCATGACCCTCACCACAAGCAAGTCGACGCTCCCGGCAACCAGCAAGGTTACCGTGACCGGTGTTTCGGGTAGCTTATCGCACACAGTCGCTGTGGACATGACAGTTACGCCGGTTCTCAGCGACACCGTTGCAGTGGATCTGTCGTCGGCTTACAACGCCACGGGCATCTATCGCGACGGCTCGAAGTTTGCACCGACAGCCGGACTCGACAATGGTGGTTATGCTTTTTCCGAACAAGCGATGGGTCGTGAGCAGGTTGGGGACGGCGTCGTCTTTCGTCTTGGACCTGCCAATGCGCCCGATGCCGTTACCGACAAAACGGTGACGCTTCCGGCAGGAAAGTTCGATAGCCTCAAGATCCTGGCGGTGGCAGTCGAAGGCAATCAGGAGTCGCAGATATTCACCGTCAACTACGCTGACGGCACATCCTCTTCGTTCACGCAGAGTCTCTCCGATTGGGCCGATCGCGGCAGTCTGAAAGGCGAATCAGTGGCCGCGGAAATGCCCTATCGCCTTGCTGCGGACGGCTCAACTGATGGGAATACGTTCTACACCCATGCCTATTCCTTTGCTCTCGACGGCAGCAAAGCGGTGAAGAGCATTTGCTTGCCCAGCAATCCGAATGTCCTCATGCTGGCCGCGACCCTTGTGCCGTCCCGGCCATAAGTTGAAGGCACGCACAGATTAGAGAAAGTCCGTGCGTGCCTCCCCATCCCGCAGGTTAGAAAACTGCAGCAGAGAAGGCGAGACTCAAACGCCTCTCCTTCCTGATACGGAGGAACTCTCTTCATGATTGCTGAACGTCGATCCGCCAGATGGCTTGTCATTGTTCTGCTGTTTGGATCTACTTTGGTTTTTCAAGTGCCCGCGCAACATGTGCCCGCCTCCGGCAAACGGCCGGTCGATTACGCAAATGCGCTGGTGGGCACTGCACCGCTCGACGATCGAAAGCTGATCGGCAACGCGCCACCTCCAGGCGAACAGCTTTACTCCGGCTTTACATCTCCTGGCGCCATGCTGCCTCACAGTTCAACTGAACTGGCGCCCATCAATGCGAATCTGGACTTGGCTTATCCTGCTGGAGTAAGAGCGTCCTATTTCTATCCCAACCGGATGATCATGGGCTTTTCCAGCGGCGCTGAAGACGGCCCAACCGTGATGCCGGTGGTGGGTGACTGGACGGTTCCCCCGGAGCGCAGTGCCTCTGTTTATGACAAAGCGCGGGAAAAGTCTTCGCCGGGATATTACACCGCTTATCTCGATGACTTCAGAACCAAAGTTGAAATGACTGCGACCACCTGGACCGGGATGTTCCGCTTTACATTTCCTCAGACAGAAAAGGCGCACATCCTGCTCGACCTCGGCCGCGCCGGGGGCGACATCGAGATCGTTAACGACCACACAGTGCGCGGAAAGTCCCGGAGCGGCATCTTCTTTCTAGCGGAGTTCTCCAAACCATTCTCAGCTTATGGAACTTTCAAAGAAGTTCCGCCCACGCAACCGGTGACGGATGAGCCGGAGTTGGGAGACAGCGACGTGGAGCCGGGAGTGCGCAACATAGCGGGTCACTACGCTGGAGCGTATCTACGGTTTGCCACTACAGAAGGCGAACAGGTTCTGGTGAAGATTGCGGCCGGGCTCAGTTATCGGATGGCCGAGGATAGAATCTCGTCTGAAAATCCGGGCTGGGACTTCGATCGCGTGAGGAACCAGGCAAAGCAAATATGGGCCAGGACGCTCAACCAGATTGAAGTGGAAGGTGGCTCGGAGAAGGAGAGAAGGCTGTTTTACTCTTGTCTCTATCACTCATTTGCAAGTCCCCGCTTGGTTGCCGCAAAGGGCGAGCAGTTTACGGGTCTCGATGGGAAGGTCCGAACCGCAAGCTACGATCGCTATGGTCCTGTGCCGTTCTGGGATACAGGTCGCAATCAGATTGAGTTGCTTACCCTTCTTGAGCCTGTCGTGAAGATTGATATCCTCAGTTCACAACTCGATATGGCTCGAGAATCTGGCTACATGGGCACGTCCTTTCATGGAGACAATGCCGTCTTCATGTATCTGGGAGACTGGGAGCGCGGTCTGAACTTTGATTGGGCCGCAACCTACGACTATCTTCGCAAAAACGCGATGGATGTGCACGGACCCAGAGGGTATCTCGCGGAATACATGCAGAAGGGTTGGATTTCGGATATCATTCCCGGCAGCAATCCAAGCCCGCCCTATTCCGGAGGCAAGGCTGGCGCCGCCACCACCCTCGAATACAGCTGGGATGACTACGCGCTTGCTCTCTATGCGCATAAGCTTGGCAAAGAAGATGATTATCAGATGTTCTTGAAACGGGCACACAACTATCAAAACGTCTTCGATTCATCGGTAGAATTCATGCGCGGCAAAACGGAAGACGGCAAGTGGATTTCCCCATTCGATCCCCGCGAGCCCTACTACAACTTCATGATGAAGGAGGCTTCGGGGTGGTCGACAGTATGGCTTGTTCCCCACGATGTTCAGGGATTGATCAACCTTCTTGGTGGACGCGACAAATTCTCGGCCAAACTGGATGAGTTCTTCAGCACGCCCTACAGCGCAAAGGGCATCTGTCGTGACTGCACGGGCGTCATAGGGCAATACGTGCAAGGCAACCAGCCCGACCAGCAGGTCGCCTATTACTACGACTGGAGCGGGCAGCCTTGGAAGACGCAAGAGTTGACGCGACGAATCCTGCGCGAGATGTATGGCAGTGACCGGTACGGATTGGCATTCCCTGGAATGGACGACCAGGGCTCGACTTCGTCGTGGTATGTGATGAGCGCCATGGGTTTCTATACCGTCGATCCATCCAGCCCAAACTACATCCTTGGCAGTCCGATTTTTGACCGGGTTACGATCCATTTGGAAGGCGGAAAGAATTTCGAAATCGTAGCCCTGAACAACTCAGACAAGAACAGATATATTCAGTCGGCAATGCTGAATGGAAAGCCATGGATGAAAACCTGGTTCAGCCATGGGGATATTGCCAATGGCGGAAAGCTGGTACTGAAGATGGGGCCTGTGCCGAACAAAGAGTGGGGTAGTAAGCCGGATGCGGCGCCGCCGTCCATGTCCGAGACAAGGATGTGAATGAAAAAGCTTCCAGAGGAGAATTGGAAGTTTGCGGCGTCATCGGTGGTTATTGATCCGGCATGAAAGTACTGCGACTCTGTACCCCATCCATTCCGCGCCTTATGCGGAATGGGTGGGAAAGCACCATGAATTCGTTTCATGCCGGATTAATAATCTTCCAGATACCGGGCAACCTGCCCACAAGAGCAAGTGAAGGATGGGCGCGCAGAGCAACGCCGCTGCTCGGTGATCGCCGATCTGGGCCTCCGCTTGCCCTCACCCCGCGCCGCGCGTCACACTGGAAGGAATGGCTTCTCCATTCCTCATCGGACTTTCCACAGCACTTGGCGTAGCCGCCGGGCTTGGCCTGGCCGCTGGCGGCTACGCCTACGCCGCCCAGTGGCCCGCCTCGCGCATCTTCGGACGCGCCCTGATTGCCCCCAGACGCCCCGGCGAACTGGCACTCACCTTCGACGATGGCCCCAATCCCACCTGGACGCCGCGCATGCTCGACGTTCTGGCCGGTCACGGCGTGCTTGCCACGTTCTTCATGGTGGGCAGCCACGCCCAGGCCGAGCCGGCGCTGGTGCGGCAGGTTTTGGCGGCCGGGCATCGGATCGGCAACCACTCCTGGAGTCACCCCAACTTGGCCTATACCCGCGCCAGCCGCGTTCGCGAGGAGTTGGTCCGCAGCAAGGACGCCCTGGAGCAGCTTACCGGCCAGCCGCTCGTCTACTTTCGTCCACCCTTTGGTGCGCGCCGTCCTTTTGTGCTGCGCGCGGCAAGGGAACTGGGGCTGACTCCGGTGCTGTGGAACGCGATGACCTCGGACTGGAGCGAACCTTCGACCGACAAGATCGTCGTCCGCCTCTCTGGCAAGATCAAGCGCCTCGAACGTCATGGCTGGGCCGCGAACATCGTCCTCCACGATGGCAACCACCTGGACATGGCTGCCAACCGCGGTCCATCGGTCGCCGCCGCCGATGCCCTCATCTTGCGCTACAAGCCGACCCACTGCTTTGTGACGCTGGATGCTTGGGAATAGAAAGGCGCTCCGGTCTGATCAGCCGTTTTTCGCTCTCAACAAGTCGAGCGCCTTGTTGAGAGGCTCGTCCCCCTTGGCGGGCGGCGTTGCCTCTTCTTCTTCTTCAATGGGCGCGCCGACGGCCACTGAGGGCGTGACCGCCTCGTCCTGAATCTTCTTGCCAGTTGGGCTCTGGTACTTGGCCACGGTCAGCAGCAGGGCGGCGCCGTCGGGCAATTCGATGGTCTTCTGCAGCGAACCTTCACCGAAGGTGCGCTCACCTACCACGTCGCCCCGTTTGGCGTCGATAATGGCCGCGGCAGCCAGTTCGGCTGCACCGTAGGTGCCGCGATTGACCAGCAGCGCAAGGGGCGCATCGGTCAGGCACTTGGTGGCATCGGCGGTGAAGGTCTGGCGAGGAAACTTCTGGCCTTCGAGCGCGGCCAGCGTGCCCTGGCGAATGAAGAAGTTGGCCAGACGCAGCCCCTGCTGGGTGTCGTCGCTGGAGGAGTCGCGCAGGTCGAGCAGCACCTTGCGTCCTTTGCCTGCGGACTTGATCCGGGCAGCAATCTCATCCACGCGCGCCGCGGTCAGCGCGCCGGGCTTGAGATAGAGGATGGTCGAGTTCTCGTACTGCTGTTCGCCCATGGCGGGTAAAGCGGCGATGGAGCGGGTCAGTACGATCTTGTCGGGGTCGGATTTGCGGGGACGCACCACCGAGAGGGTGACTGTGCTCCCGGACTTGCCTTCGAGCATCAGGCGGATCACCGCCAGAGACATTTCCCGGGTCGACTGGTCGTTGATCGACTCGATCACGTCGCCGTCGGCCAGGTGTTCCCTGTCCGCGGGCGAGCCTGGCAGCACACTCACGATCGTGGCGTAGCCAAAGCGCTTGGAGACGATGGCGCCTACCTGTGCCACGCCGGCGGTGGGCCGCTCCTTATAAATTTTGTACTCGGACGGCGTCAGATAGCTGGAATCGGCATCCAGAGACTCCAACAAGCCATGCAGCGCACCGGTGGTCACTTCGTTCATGTTGGGCTCAGTGACGTAGTCGGTCTGAATCTTCCGCAGCACGTCGCCATAAACCCGCATTTGGCGGTAAGCGCCATCCTGCTGACTGCCGGCATGAACGCCGAAGAGCCCGAACTCGCCAAGGGCAAAGCCAAGGCCGAGGGAGGCGAAGATCGCCACGGAAAGAACAAAAACGAACCGCTGGAAGAATCGAGACACACACACCGCCTGCGCGGTCCCTGAGGGGAATGGGCCGCTCACTCTATAGACGCAATCATAGCGCAAGGGGTGCGAAAAGGCAGGGAACAGGGGGCAGAGGTCAGTGACCTTCTTGGCTGGCTGGAGAACGCAGGGATAGACGGACCGGGCGAATGAACTTGCAGGTTCCCAGGTCTTGAGATCGAGACCTGGGAACCAGGAATGTGCTGCTTACTGCTTGTTCAGGTCGTAGTTCATGTAGACGACGTGGGTCTGGAGGTACTCTTCCAAGCCGTGTTTGCCGTCAGCGCCGCCGATTCCGGACTTGCGCCAGCCGGCATGGAAGCCCTGCATGGCCTCGAAGTTCTCGCGGTTGACGTAGGTCTCGCCGAATTTCAGCTCGTTCGAGGCGCGCATGGCCACGTCCAGGCTGCGGGTATAAATGGACGAAGTCAGGCCGTACTGGCAGTCGTTGGCGCAGGCGATGGCTTCATCGAGGGTCTTGAAAGTGGCGATGGGTAGCACCGGGCCGAAAGTTTCCTGCTGCATGATGTCGCTCTCCTGTTGGCAGACGGTAAGTACAGTGGGCTCAAAGAAGTAGCCGGACGGGGCGTTGCAGGGCGAGCCGCCGCACTTCAGCTCCGCGCCCTGCTCTATGGCGCGCTTGACCGCCGCACCGACCAGTTCCAATTGGCGCTTGCTGACCAGGGGGCCCATTTCAGTCGCCGCATCGAAGGGATCGCCGACAACCGTCTTCTGCATGGCCGCGGTGATCTTGGCGATGAACTCTTCGGCAATGGATTCATGCACATAGACGCGCTCGGCGCAGTTGCAGACCTGGCCCGAGTTGATGATGCGGGAAGCGCGGATGGCGCTGACTGCGAGGTCGATGTCGGCGTCGGCCATGACGATGGCCGGGGCCTTGCCGCCCAGTTCGAGCGAGACCTTGGTGACATTTTCGGCGGCAGCACGCATCACGGCCACCCCGCCCTCGACGCTGCCGGTGAGCGAAACCATGCCCACCTTGGGATGGCTGGCCAAGGCATTGCCAACTACTGAGCCGGAACCGGAGACGAGGTTGAAGACGCCCTTGGGCAGGGAAGACTGTGCCACCAGACGGGCGAACTCGAAGGCGTTGTTGGGCGTCTCGCTGCTGGGCTTGATGACGATGGTGTTGCCGGTGACCAGCGCCGGCGCCATCTTGCGCACGATCAGGAAGAAGGGAAAATTCCAGGGCAGGATTCCGGCAATGACGCCGATGGGCGCCTTGTAGAGCAGGATGTTTTCGCCCGGTCGGTCGCTCTGGATGATCTCGCCTTCGTAGCGGCGGGCAAACTCGGCCATGTAGTCCAGGTAGTCAGCCGAGAAATCCACCTCGACCTGCGCCAGCGACAGGATCTTGCCCTGCTCCTCGGTGATGACGCGGGCCAGGGACTCGCGGTTGGCGCGAATCAGCGCGGCAATCTCCCTGAGGTGGCCGGCGCGGCGGATAGCGGGCAGGGCGGCCCACGCTTTTTGCGCGCGTTCGGCGGCCAGAACGGCCCGATCCACATCTTCGGCCGTTCCGTTAGGGAACTCGGCGACGACCTGCCCGGTGGAGGGGTTCACCACTTCGAGCGTCCTGGCGGACGTCACAAATTCACCGTCGATCAGCATTTCATAGTGTTTGAGATTTGCCTGCACTGTGCTCATCAGAATGTGTCCCTTCCGCCGTTGGATTCAGACCCTCCACGGCGCGGCTCAATGATAGAGCCTGGCTGGCGGATTGCGGAAGGGGAAACTTTTTCAATAGCGGATGAGGGCGTTCGGGGAGAAAAGCTCTGCCTGATTCCATCCCGGCCCGCCCGCAAATGAGCCCGCGCCACTCTCCTTCAACTTCCCTATTAAGTTATTGTCTACCGAGCCACTTGCAAAACTCCATGGAGATAGCAGGAAGTGTCAGGGCACGACTTGAGTCGTGCCGAAAGACGATCAAAAAGATTCTGGGCTTTAGCCCCAGCGTCTATTTGTTTTCATTCGTTTGCGACTACGCAGCGGCTAAAGCCGGAAAGTCCAAATGAGCCATTTGCGGCACGACTCAAGTCGTGCCCTGACGCATATCTTAAGAAGGAAGGCAATTTTGCATGTAGCTCTACCGTCAAAAGCTATCGGCGCGCCGAAGATGAATAACCCTTCGCCGTCGGATCAAGTCGATAACTTGAAAAGCTCTCGCCTCGAAATTGCAGAGAACTTTTGAAGATGCCGCGATAGCTTCCGAACTGAAAGCGGCTATGAGGCTTTCCTTCGCTCCGCCACTGGTCCGGCAAGCTGCATCGAGGCTCCATTTGCTCAACGCGATGCGGGAATGCCTCGTGCATTCCCTATGCTAGACTTGTTCCGAACGTGGGCGAGGCGGGGTGAACCAATGACACGGCGTCGTGCCGGTCCTTTTCGCAGTGCGCCAACGCCACGCGAGCGTGAAATTCACCAGGCTGCCATGCTCTCCAACATTTCCGCGTTAGAAGGGTCTCCTGCAAGATGATGAGCACCAAAAACACCATCCTCGTCACCGGCGGTGCGGGGTTCATCGGTTCCAATTTTGTGTTGAAGTGGATCGAAACCACCGGCACCTCGGTGGTCAATCTAGATTTGCTTACCTACGCCGGCAATCCGCTGAACCTGGAAGCTCTCGAGGGCGATTCCCACTATAGCCTGGTGCGGGGCGATATTTGCGATGCGGATCTGGTAGCCTCCATCCTGCGCGATCATCGGCCCAGCGCCATCGTCCATTTCGCAGCGGAAAGCCACGTGGACCGCTCGATTGCCGACCCTGGCGCCTTCATCCGCACCAATGTGCAAGGCACCTTCACGCTTCTCGAGCAGGCCAAGCGCTATTGGTTGGAACTGGACGAAGCAGGCAGGCAGAGCTTCCGCTTCTTGCATGTCTCCACAGACGAAGTGTATGGTTCGCTCGCGCCGGACGACGCGGCTTTCAAGGAGACCACCGCCTACGCACCCAACAGTCCCTATGCCGCATCGAAGGCGGCTTCCGATCACCTGGCTCGTGCCTATTACCACACCTACGGCTTGCCGGTCCTGACCACCAACTGCTCGAATAACTACGGACCTTTTCAGTTTCCTGAGAAGCTCATCCCGCTGGTGATCCTGAACGCCCTGGAAGGCCGGCCGTTGCCGGTCTATGGGGACGGGCGCAACGTGCGCGACTGGCTCTTCGTGGAAGACCACTGCGCAGCAATACGGACGGTGCTCGAACGCGGCCGGCTCGGCGAGACCTACAACATCGGCGGCAATAGCGAGCGCAAGAATCTGGACGTAGTGACGGCCATCTGCAAGATCGTCGACGAGCTTCGTCCCGATGCAGCGCTCACGCCGCGGAGCAATCTGATCACCTTCGTTACCGACCGCCCCGGCCATGACCGGCGCTACGCCATCGACGCATCCAAGCTCGCCAATGAGTTGGGATGGAAGCCTTCCGTGACCTTTGAAGACGGATTGCGCAGCACCGTGGCGTGGTATCTGGATCATGCATCCTGGATCGAGAGCGTTCGCACCGGCGCCTACCGGGATTGGATCAAGAAGAATTACGAGGAGAGGATTGCCCAATGAAGGGAATCATCCTTGCCGGCGGATCGGGAACCCGGCTCTACCCGGCCACCAAGGTCGTTTCCAAACAGCTTTTGCCGGTCTACGACAAGCCGATGATCTACTACCCGCTCAGTTCCTTGATGCTGGCAGGGTTGCGCGAGATACTTATCATCTCTACCCCGCAGGATACGGATCGGTTCAAGGAGTTGCTGGGCAACGGCTCGCAGTGGGGCATCCATCTGAGTTATGAGGTTCAGCCCACTCCCGACGGGCTGGCGCAGGCCTTCGTCATCGGTCGCGACTTTATCGGCGGAGATACCAGCGCGCTGATCCTGGGCGATAACATCTTCTACGGGCAGTCGTTTTCGACGGACCTGCAGCGTGCGGCAACCTTGAAGGATGGCGCGCTGGTCTTCGCCTATCAGGTGCAGGACCCGGAACGCTACGGCGTGGTCGAGTTCGACAAGCAGGGCCGCGCCATTGGCCTGGAAGAAAAGCCCAAGTCGCCCCGCTCCCGCTATGCCGTAACCGGCCTCTACTTCTACGACCCCGAGGTCGTCAATATCGCGGCCTCGCTGAAGCCATCGTCGCGCGGCGAACTCGAGATCACCGACCTGAACCGGCGCTACCTTGAAGCCGGCAATCTGAAGGTGCAGGTGATGAGCCGGGGTATGGCCTGGCTGGATACCGGTACTCACGATTCGCTCTTCGAGGCCGGGCTCTTTGTGCAGACCATCCAGCGCCGCCAGGGACTGAAGATCGCGTGCCCGGAAGAGATCGCCTATCGCCTCGGTTACATCACCGTGGATGAACTTGAAAAGCTGGCTGAGCCGGTTCGCAAGAACGAGTACGGGCAATATCTGCTTGCCCTGCGCAACGAACCGCAGCATGTATTGGAGGCACCTGAACTTTGAAAATCGCCGAGACATCTTTGCCGGGCGTACTGGTACTCACCGCGGACATCTACCGCGACAGCCGCGGCGCATTTCTGGAAACATGGAACAAGGCGCGCATGGCGGAGGCGGGATTGCCTTCAATCTGGCTGCAGGATAACTTCTCGATTTCAAAGAAGAATGTGCTCCGCGGCATTCACTATCAGATCATTCAGCCGCAGGGAAAACTGGTGCGGGTTGCGCAAGGCGCCGCGCTGGACGTAGCTGTCGACCTGCGCCGCCACTCGCCTACCTTCGGCAAACATGTCGCTGTGGAGTTGACCGAGGAGAATGGCCAGATGTTATGGATTCCTGAGGGCTTCGGTCACGGCTTCCTGGCGCTCTCCGACGTGGTTGGCTTTGCTTACAAGACGACGGACTACTATTGTCCAGCAGGCGAGCGCACCATCCTGTGGAACGATCCCGACCTGGCCATTCCGTGGCCGGTTGCCGCAGAAGACGTCATCGTCTCCGGCAAGGATCTTCAAGGCGCAACGCTGCGCCAAGCGGAGGTCTTCGCATGAGCGAACGCATCCTTATCGTTGGCTCTGCCGGACAGGTGGGCGTAGAGTTGCAACGCAGCTTCGCCGGTTACGGAGAAATCACGGCACGCGATCGCGACACCTTTGATTTGGCCGATCCGGAACAAGTGCGCGCGCTGGTTCGCGAGGTTAAGCCCAGCATCATCCTCAACGCCGCCGCTTACACCGCCGTGGACCGTGCGGAATCAGATCCGAAAACGGCAATGGCTGTCAACGCCCAGGCCTCGCGCACCCTTGCCGAGGAAGCACTGCGTGCAGACGCACTTCTGGTCCACTACTCGACCGACTATGTATTCGATGGCTCTAAGTCCGGCCCCTGGGTCGAGACCGACACACCGCATCCGCTGAATGTCTACGGCGCCAGCAAACTGGCTGGAGAAGAAGCCATTCAACAGGTCGGTGGCAAATATCTAATCTTCCGGACCAGTTGGGTCTATGGTCCCCACGGAAACAATTTTCTACTTACCATGCTGCGGCTAGGCAACGAACGCGACCAACTTAGCATCGTCGACGACCAGTATGGCGCGCCGACCACTTCGATTGAACTGGCCGACGCCACACGCGCGATCATAGGCGGTGTTCTGGCTGGCAACTTCGGCTCCACGGCAGACTGGGCCGGTCTCTATCACATGACTTGCTCCGGTTCTGTCTCCTGGTGCGGTTTTGCGCGCGAGATTTTCACGCAGGCGAGCAAGCGGCTTCACGGCAAAGTCCCTGTTGTCGCACCTATCTCAACCGCAGACTACCCGACTCCCGCGCAACGCCCGCGGAATTCGGTGTTATCAAACGAAAAATTGTATAGACACTTCGGTTGCAGACTCTCCTCCTGGGAAGACGCACTCGGCGCAACGATCGCACGGCTGCCGGAACAGTAACCGGGCAGGCAGCCAGCCGTTGGCGTGGCGACTTTTCAGGAGCAACTCCATATATATGCTCACGTTATTGGCGCTTCGTGTATTGTCTTAATGCACAACACAGTCAACTCTTACTCCTGATCCTTGGCAAAAGTCACGCGGGGGAATAACGCTCGTTGCCTCGCGGGCCGGGTCACCGCACCGCAGGCCTGCAAACCCTGTATGGATGCGGCTTTGCGCCCTCTGGCCTGATACATCGCTAGATTTAAAGACATCGGTTTCCGCGCACAGGCCGAGTACATCTCCATTCACGCTCGATGAAGCTCAGTCCGCCAGCGAAGTCCACGAGAGCTGGAGGGAATTTCCAGATTTGCGAAATATGTAATGCGGCTTTGAAAGCGAACCTGCTAGACTGTTGTTTTTTAGTTGCGCTTCTCATTCATCTCTCGGTTGCAGAGGACGATGCTTGAAGTGCAAGGGTGGATCTACGAGTTCATAGAAATTGCATTTTTCTGCTTTCCAGGCCTGCACCATGAAAGCTCACCTTGGCTGCCGAGTGTAGACGAGCGGCTTCCAGTACTTCAGGCAAGCACATTCCGGTTGCGAAAGTTAGCCGTTGTGTCTCGGATTGACCAGATGTGTGTACGGTGGTGAACGCTACCCTACAAATCCCGGCAGCGTGTCGAACCGGAAAGCGGGAGACAGGAACCGGGTGCAAAGGAGAATTGGGAATCGCCGCCCGCATTCTTCCGCGCAGTTACTCAAGCAAAGAAGATGAGAGATCGTCTTGGGTGATACACTGCGTTGGCTGAGGAAGCGAGTCTTTAGCTTGAGTCGAACAAAACCAATAAACCAATGAATTGATTTTTCAGAGAGAACTATAGTTGTCAGCTTTGGAGGGTCATTTGAACGCCAGGTCGAGTGTCACGGCAAGTTTTGAACCGGCAGCCATGAACCCATCCTCGCGGAACCGTATCTCCGGCGGCGGAAGTGTGGTGCAGGGACAGCCGCCTCTTCAAGAACCTGGCGCATCTGCTCATTCCTCACTTCATCTGGCCCAGGATCGGATCAGCAGTTGGTCGCAGTCGGGCGTGAAGAGATTCTTCGACATCTTTTGCGTTCTAACCATGCTGCCGTTCCTGCTTCCCATTCTTCTGGTCGTGGCCTTGGCCGTCCGCTTTACATCGACCGGGCCGGTCTTCTTCCTGCAAAAACGCATGGGACGGCATAACCGGACTTTTACCATTGTGAAGTTTCGCTCCCTGACCCATCTGAGTGGCGTTGCGCACAACGCGGTGACGACAACAGAGAACCAGCGCTTCACTCCGGTTGGTCGCTTCCTGCGCCGCTGGAAGCTCGATGAGCTGCCCCAATTGCTGAATGTGCTTCGAGGGGAGATGAGTCTGGTTGGCCCTCGCCCCAAGCTGCCCGAGCATCAGATTGGCACTCTCAGTTGCCGCCCTGGGATCACGGGTGCTGCAACCATCGCTTTTGCTCGCGAGGAGATGGTCTTGGTTCGTGTTCCGAAACACTATCTGGACACCTACTATCGATCGACGATTCTCCCCGCCAAGCACCGCCTTGACACGGAGTATACGGCCCGCGCAACGTTTGGCTCCGACCTCAAGCTCATCCTCAATAGCGTATTCCGCCGCTGGGATAGTGAAGTGATGTACAGCCTGCTGCATACCGAGCAGTTTGAGACGGAATCCAGAATGCGGCGCATCGGTGCGCCAGTCCCGTCCCTGGCGTCAGCCCCCGTGCCGATCACCACAAGTGAGGAATCGCTTGTTTGAGCGAAGTGCTCGTTGATCTCTGGGCCGTTGCGTCACGGCGCAAATAGCATCTGCTGCAAAATCCGCATGTACCTGCACACAAAGGTGCCATAGCGCCGTCGGCTAGGTCGTCTTCGCTGGCCTGGTCCGGGAAAATGCCGGCTTCAACAGTTCCTTTGCCACATCAACCTGGCCTGAAGCGGCATCGATGAGGCAGTACGAGGCACGTGCTGGCGCAGGAGGTCGAGGCCCCAAAAGCCATCCGGTCTACCCCGGAAACAGGCCCCAAGAGGCAAGTTCAATTCTGCACATTCACGATGGCAGAAATAGACTACGCTGCTGAAAATAGGCACGCAGAAAAGGAGATCATTGTGAGCCCATTCACTCCCCCACCCCCACCGCCGCCTTCCGCAGCGATCATTTACACATCCACACAGCCCGCTTCGCAAATTCTGGAGGCTCTGAATTCAACCTCCGCCCTTGCCCAAGAGCCGGAGCCAAAGCCAAAACCAAAGCCAGATCCAGATCCGAAGCCAGATCCGAAGTCGGAGCCGAAGCCTAAGCCGGATCCCGCTCCCCCGACAACGCCGCCTACGCCTCCTGCGCCGGCCCCGACGACTCCCCCAGCGCCTACGCCGCCACCGGCTCCTGCGCCAGCCCCGGACACGCCAACCACGCCACCTGCGACACCAAAATAAGAGTGCAGTGAGCAAGATCCGCGGGCCTTCAGAATTCGCAAACGAATCCTGAAGGCCCTTCGGCGCTCTCGGAGACTCACCCGGATCCGGTTTTCAGAAGTGACCCATCAGTCCGGTAATTAAAGCTGCAACTAGGGATGTGCACAGGGCTTGGAGAGATGGAGTTTGCTCATCTCTTTGGCTCCGGCCATTGGTATCGATCATGTGTCGTTGATTCTTGTGGTGGCGGGAGGCAGACTTGAACTGCCGACCTACGGGTTATGAATCCGTCGCTCTAACCAGCTGAGCTACCCCGCCATAGGGAGGAAGCGGCCATGGGATTCGTACCGGATCAAGCGTCTCTTGCCTGCCGATCCATGAACTTTGATCCCCAGCCTCTGCTTTGATGATACGGGCGGCCGGTTTGGAGGTCAAACCGACCGGGCCGCCGTGCAGGGCCGCAGATGATTCCTTGCCCCCGGCTCCTGTAAACTCGGCTGCATGAGTACCTTCCGAATCGCCGGTGTGATTCCCGCCCGGCTCGCCTCTTCCCGGCTCAGCCGCAAGGTTTTACGCCCCATCGCGGGCCGTCCCATGGTGGAGTGGGTCTGGCGCGCCGCTCAGGCCAGCGGCCTGATGGACCCAGTGGTCATCGCTACCGATTCCGAAGAGGTGGCGGCCGCCGTCAGAGAGTGCGGGATTCCCGTAGTAATGACCTCGCCCGACTGCCCCAGCGGCTCCGACCGGGTGCGCGAAGTGGCCCGCCAGATCGACGCCGACATTTATGTCAACATCCAGGGCGATGAGCCGACCCTGACCCCGGAGTTCTTTCCGCCGCTGCTCAGGCTCTTCGACCGTCCGGAGGTCGAAGTGGCGACTTTGGCCGTTTCCTGCCCCCCTGGGGAGTTTGCCGACCCCAACGCCGTCAAGGTGGTCACGGCGCCGGACGGCCGCGCGCTCTACTTCTCCCGCGCCACCATCCCCTTCGACCGCGACCGGGCCGGCTTTACCGGCTATCGCAAGCACCTGGGCATCTATGCCTACCGCAAGGCCGCCCTGGAACGGTTTGCCGCTTTGCCGCCTTCGCCGCTCGAACGGATTGAGCGCCTGGAGCAGCTTCGCCTGCTCGAAAACGGCATTGCGCTCTATGTGGCCGATGCGCCGGGCGACACCATCGGCGTGGATACCGAAGAGGATTTGGCACGAGCGGAAGCGGCGTTGAAGGGGCGTTTGGCTCGGTAGGTTGAGGTTTGTGGCTTCCCACCCTTACGACAGAAAAGAGTCGCAAAGATGGGACACCCAGCGATTTTGTGTGTGGGAGGAAAAGAAAAACGGAATTGCGCGCAAGAAGCGGATAGCGCGCGGGGCCGCGGATCGGCGACCATGATTCCCATGAGCAGTAACCCCCAACTCGCACAGTTAAGCGGAGCCGGTACCAGCCGAGCAGGAACCATTGACCTCGAAGTCGCCTGGCGGCAGGTTTGCGAACGCGAGCTAGGCGCGGCTTTCTTTTACGCCGTCACCACCACCGGCGTCTTCTGCCGCTCGGGCTGTGCAAGCCGCCTACCGCACCGGGAAAACGTCCGCTTCTTCCGCTCGGCAGCAGAGGCCAAGGCCGCCGGCTATCGCCCGTGCAAGCGATGCAAGCCGGAAAGCACTGCGTGCAGCACCCCTCTGGACCAGATTCGCGCTCACATTGAGGCACATCTCGACCGGTCCGTGCCGCTGGCGGAGTTGGGACGGCTGGTCCATCTGAGCCCCTTTACCGTGCAGAGGCTCTTCAAGCAGCAATTCGGAGTCAGCCCGCTTGCCTATCAACGGGCGCTCAAGGCGCGGACTCTGCGCAGCGCGCTGAAACAAGGAAACACCGTGACCGAGGCCATCTACGAAGCAGGATTCAGCTCGCCGAGCCGCGCGTACGAGGGCGCGCAACTGGGGATGACGCCCACTCGCTTTGCCCAAAGAGGTCGAGGCGAAGAGATCGCCTACGCTTCCGGCCTTTCGCCCTTTGGCTGGATGATTGTGGGAGCGACCGACCGCGGCCTTTGCTGGCTGGCGCTGGGAGCCACCGCAGCCGAAGCCGAGGCCAGTCTGCGCGAGGAGTTTCCACTGGCCACCGTGCGCCACGACCCGTCGCTGGTTCGGATGGTAGAGACGGTTCTAGCCGCGGTTTCTGCTCCAACCAACTCCTCCGGAAGGTCTGCCGCACCGCAGGTGGATCTGCGCGGCACCGCCTTCCAACTGCGTGTCTGGCACGCGCTGCGGGAGATTCCGCGCGGCGAGACGCGCAGCTACAGCCAACTGGCGCGTGAGTTGGGCAACCCCAACGCCACGCGCGCCGTGGCTCGCGCCTGCGCCGCCAATCGCGTGGCTCTTGTGGTTCCCTGCCACCGCGTGGTGGGTGTCAACGGCTCGCTCACCGGCTATCGCTGGGGTGTGGAGCGCAAACGGCAACTGCTGCAGGCCGAAGGCGCTCATTTAAATGGGGAAGTGCGGGAACACACCGCACAGAAATAAAACTCCGAACGCCGCGCCGCTGGCTTGGCTTTGGCTGCGCTGGGCCGCGTGCAGGTGAGACGGCGGCCCATGCCGGGGTAAGTTTACAGGCGAGCTCCGCCCGATGCGTAGACGGTTTGTCCGCTCGCCCAAACCGAGTCGTCCGATGCGAGGAATGCGGCGATGGTGGCAATGTCGCCCGGCTGACCGATGCGGCCAAGCGGAGTCTCCACCTCCGATTGCTTCTGGAAGTCGCTGCCGATGATTCCGGCCGCATGAGCGCCTTCCGTCTCCACCATGCCGGGGTTCAGCGCATTGACGCGAATCTGCTTGGGGCCAAGCTCTTTCGAGAGCGCCAATGTGATGGAATTGACCGCACCCTTGGTGGCCGCGTAGACGGACCCGTTCGCAAAGCCATGTGCCGCCACCGAGCCGATGTTGATGATGCTTCCCCCCTTGGGGTCGAAGTGGCGCAGCGCGGCTTGCGTGGTCAGCAGGAGGCCCAGGACGTTGAGGTTGAACTGCTTTTGAAAATGCTCCGGAGTCACCGCCTCGATGGGACTGAACTCATAGACGCCTGCATTGTTGACCAGGACATTGATCGGCCCGAGTTGCTTCACCGTCTTCTCGACGAGGGGACCGGCGGCATCCGGTTCGGACAGGTTGGCCTGGACGGCGATGGCCTTGCCCCCGGCGGCTTGAATCTCGCCGACCACTTTCTCTGCGTCAGCCTTGCTGCTCGAATAGTTGACGGCGACAGCGGCGCCCCGCGCCGCCAGCTCACGGGCGATGGCTGCGCCAATGCCCTTGGATGCGCCGGTGACCAGCGCGACTTTACCTTGAAGACCGCTCATCTTTTCCGCTCCACGGCCGAACCGTCTTCAATTCGACGTTTCGACAACTATCGAATTGATTACCAAACCGGGGATTGGATTCAAAAACTCTGTGGAAATCCTTTCTGGTGGAAGCTTCAGCGTGCGCCGCATGAGATGGGACTGAGGGCGGCTAAGCCGGCGGCCAGGGCGTCGAGCACGCCGGGCTGCATGGTGAGGTAGATGAACTTGCCTTCCCGTTCGACGTGCACCAGGCCCGCGGCTTCAAGTTCCTTGACGTGGTGCGAAAGCGTGGCGGGAGAGATGGCAAGAGCAGAGCGAGCTTCAGCGCAGCCCAGTGGACAGGAGGCTTTGGCGATCCGCTCCAACAGCTCGAAGCGGCGCGGGTCGGCCAGGGCCTTCAGAATCGCAGCCCTGCGGGCATGCGAGAGCCGGATCGGGTTGCTGGGGGAAGCCGATGCGAGAGGCCTTTTGCCGGTGACAGCCATCAAGTTCATTCTTTCAGAAACGGGTTGGATGGAATTTTAAACCAGGGGCGAATTTGCGCGCTCGGCGGGGAGTTGAGAAAGCTTGTCACCAATGGCCAGCAGCGTCTGGAAGTATGGAGTTTCTTGCTCCTTGTGCACCACCGACGTTTGCACATTGCCGAAGCCCGCTTTTGCCAGCATCGCCTCAAGTTCAGTCTCGCTGAAGCCGAGCCACTCATCGGCGTAGAGCTCGCGCGCTTCCTCGAAGCGGTGCTGAACCAGATCCAGAACCACGATCCTTCCCCCAGGCCGCAGAATCCTCGCGGCTTCTTCGATGGCGCGTTCCGGGTGCAGGGCGTGATGCAGCGATTGCGAAAAGAAGACCAGGTCGACGGCTCCGTCGTCGATGGGAACCTGCTCCAGATCGCCGAGGCGGAACTCGACATTGTCGATGCCGTTGCGCTGCGCCTGTTCGCGGCCAATCTCAATCATCTTCGCCGAGTTGTCGACAGCAATGACCCTGGCCGCCCGTTGCGCCAGCAGCAGCGCGAATCTTCCCTCGCCCGTGCCCAGATCGGCTACCACCAGTGGAGGCATCAGCCGCAACAGCGCCTCGGCCAAGCCCTTCCAGGAGTTGCCCGGAACGTAATTCTTGCCCAGCCGGCCGGCTACGCTGTCAAAGAAGTTGCGCATCTTGTCCTGGCGCTTCTTCAGCACCCGCGCCATGGCCGCTCGATCCTGCTCGGCCTCCTGAATCTCTTGTCGCGCCTGTTGGAGCAGGCCGGGCAGAATCTCTCCTTGGGTGGGGGCCGTAAGCCGGTAGAGATTGTTCTTGCCGGTGCGCCGGTCTTCCACCAGCCCCGCCTGCTTCAACTGAGAAAGGTGGGTGGAGATGGTGCTCTGGCCCATGGCCAGAATCTCCTGCAACTCGGCCACGGAAAGTTCCTCGGCCTCCAGAAGCAGCAGAAGGCGCAGCCGGTTGGAGTCGGCGGCCGCGCGCAGGGTTTTTACAATTGACGCCATAGGGTTCGTTCTGTTACTTATCAACATATCACGATTTGTCGATAAAAGGAGATTCACCATGGCTGTACCCACTCTGGAAATCAAGGCTACGGAGTACAAAGTCGCCGACCTGAAGCTGGCCGATTGGGGCCGGAAGGAAATCGCTATCGCCGAGCACGAGATGCCGGGGTTGATGGCCATTCGCCGCAAGCACGCGGCTGCCAAGCCCCTGGCCGGCGTGCGCATCACCGGCTCGCTGCACATGACCATCCAGACCGCGGTGCTGATTGAGACGCTGGTCAGCCTGGGCGCTGAAGTCCGCTGGGCGAGCTGCAACATCTTCTCCACGCAGGATCATGCCGCCGCGGCCATCGCCGCCGACGGGGTCCCGGTCTTTGCCTGGAAGGGCGAGTCTCTGGAAGAGTATTGGGATTGCACCTGGCGCGCACTCAACCACAAGGGAGGCAAGGGGCCGCAGCTCATCGTAGACGACGGCGGCGATGCGACCCTGCTGATCCACAAGGGCTATGAGTTGGAGAACGGTGACAAGTGGGTCGACGCGCCCGCCGAGAGCCACGAAGAGCAGGTCATCAAGGATCTCCTCAAGAAAGTTCACGCCGAGAACCCCCAGCATTGGCATGACGTGGTCAAGGACTGGCGCGGCGTTTCGGAAGAGACCACCACGGGCGTCCACCGGCTCTACAAGATGATGGAGCAGGGCACGCTGCTGGTTCCGGCCATCAACGTGAACGACTCCGTCACCAAATCGAAGTTCGACAACCTCTACGGCTGCCGCGAGTCTTTGGCCGACGGCATCAAGCGCGCCACCGACGTAATGGTCGCGGGCAAGGTCGCCGTGGTCTGTGGTTATGGTGATGTGGGCAAGGGCTGCTCGCAGTCTCTGCGCGGCATGGGCGCACGTGTCATCGTCACGGAAGTGGACCCCATCAACGCTCTACAGGCGGCGATGGAAGGCTTTGAAGTGACGACGCTGGAAGACACCCTGGGCCGCGGCGACATCTACGTCACCTGTACCGGCAACGTGGACATCGTCACCCTCGAGCACATGAAGCGCATGAAGGACCAGGCCATCGTCTGCAACATCGGGCATTTCGACAACGAAATCCAGATGGACCGCTTGAATACAGAGCCGGGCGTGACCAAGCTGAACATCAAGCCGCAGGTGGATAACTACACCTTCCCCGACGGCCACTGCATCTTCATTCTGGCCGAAGGGCGCCTTGTGAATCTGGGTTGTGCCACCGGCCATCCCAGCTTTGTGATGAGCAACAGCTTCGCCAACCAGACACTAGCGCAACTGGACCTCTGGGCCAACAAGGACACCTACAAGGTCGGCGTGTATGTGCTGCCCAAGAAGCTGGACGAAGAAGTGGCTCGCCTGCATCTCGAAAAGATTGGCGTCAAGCTGACCACGCTTTCGGCGCGCCAAGCCGACTACATTGGCGTTCCGGTCGACGGCCCCTTCAAGCCGGATACCTACCGCTACTAATAACCAACAGGTGAGTATTGCTGCAAAACCCCAGGCCTCGATTTCAGAGGCCTGGGGTTTTGTTTTTCACGGTATCTCGCGAGGTAACCCGCCACATCGCCTGACTCGCGCCCAGGATATGGGCCTTGGTTCACCACGAGTGGCAGACAAAGGCCCATTCACTCCCTACTCTGCCGTGTAGGTGGTGTCGGCATGGTGCCAGGCCCCATTGACGTACCAATAGAGCCGCGCATAGATCGTTTCTCCGTTTGTCGGAAGCCCAGTCACGTTCACGGATTTGTGCGTTGTATACCCCGAGTTATAAAGGTTGTCGGACCCCACCCCATTGCTGCCTAGCAAGAGGTAGTACTTCGTGATGCCGACCCCACCCGACCAACTGAAGGTTACGCTGCTGCCCGTCAACGTTGAATCTGGAGCCGGAGAGGTGAGTGTGACCAGCAATTCTGCCGTGTAGGTGTAGTCGAGATAGTGCCAACGCCCAGCTCTTGACGAATAGATCCGTGCGTAGATTGTCTCTCCGTTTGTTGGAAGCCCGGTCACGTTTACGGATCTGTGCGCTGTATACCCTGAGTTATAGAGGTTGTCGGACCCCACTCCATTGCTGCCCAGCAAGAGGTAATACAGCGTGACATCGACCCCGGCCGACCATGTGAATGTTACATTGCTGCCCGCCAACGTTGAACCTGGAGCCGGAGAGGTAAGCATAGCCCGCGCGACTGCCGTATAGGTGTAGTCGTGATAGTACCAGGCTCCACCGATGAACGAAGAGAGGCGTGCAAATATCTTCTCTCCGTTGATTGGTAGGCCGGTTACGTTCACTGAAGTGGCTGTTGTCGAGCCTGAGTTATAGAGGTTGTTGGATCCTACCCCGGTGCTGCCCAGGTAAAGCATGTACGCTGTCGGTCCGACACCCGGCGACCATGTGAATGTCACGTTGGGACCGTCCAGCTCATTTTGAGGCGATGGGGCCGTCAACACCGCGAGTGTTGAACCGAGAACCGTAATGCTCCGCGTCACCTGCGCCGCGGCGGCGTAATTTGCATTGCCGGCCTGGTTGGCGGCAATCACGATGGTTCCCGGCCCGGTGAAGTTGAGAACGCTGTTGTTTGTCCCGCTCAGAGTCCCTGGACCGGAAAGAAGGCTGAAAATGACCGGGTTGCCGGAAGCTCCGCCGGTTGCGCTCAGCGTGATGGGAGCGGCGCCGTAATACACCGGGGATACCGGCTGCGGGAAGGTGATCGTCTGTGAGAACTCCACGCCGGTCCCGGTCAGTTGGATACCTTGCACGGCCCCGACCACATTCAGATTGTTATCTGTTAGCTCGGCGAGCCCGCTGAGTTTGCCCAGCACTGTCGGCTTGAAGTCGAACGCCATGGTGCAGCTTGCCCCGGCGGCAAGTTGAAATGCCGCCGATGAACCTGCTGTGGTCTGCACGCAGGTGGAGGCAGGATCCCAGGCGAAATGGTCGGGCACACTCGGATTGTCTCCCGTCGCCGGCAACGGGAATGTGAGAGCAGCATTGCCGTTGTTGCTCACCGTCACCGTCTGCGGGCTATCGGTACTGGTCCCGCCAACGCCTGTTGGGACGAAGGTCAGGTTCGGCGGATCGGCAAAGTCATCCTTGATTATCCCAAGATAAGTGCTGCTATCGGAAAAATAGACATTGCCGCCACCGTCTACCGCAAACCCGGAGAGATAAACAAAGCCGCTAAATGGAACAACGTTCTGCATATATCCGTGCTCAGAAGGCGTCTCCTTCAACATCCGGTAGGTGCCATTTCCCTTGGAGTCCACTATGAAGTCCGATATATAAATATTGCCACTGCCATCCACCGCGATCGCCATGGGCGAAGAGAGGCCATTGCTGGCAGCGTTAGCGACAACGCTCTGCGTGTAGCCGCCCGCAGAGGGCGTTTCCTTCAAAACACAGATATTTTGGCCATCGACAATATAGACGTTGCCGTTTCCGTCCACCGCGACTACCCAGGGAGAACCCAGGCCGTTGGCAGAGTCTGCGACAACGCTCTCGGTGTAGCCACCCGCAGAAAGCGTTTCCTTTAGGACTCGGCGATTGTAGCTGTCGGGATAATAGATATTGCCGCTACCGTCCACCGCTATTCCTCCGATGCTATCTTCCCAGTAAGGGCTTGCGACAACGCTCTCGGTGTAGCCGCCCGCCGAAGGTGTTTCCTTCAATATCCGGGTTGGGTTGGTAGGGCCGGGGAGATCCGCAATATAGACGCTACCACTGCCGTCTACCGCTATCGCATTGGGACCATAGAGATTGTTTGCGACAACGCTCTTGGTGTAGCCGCCCGCAGAAGGCGTCTCCTTCAGCACCAAGGACTCGCCGTATATCTCGCTGTATTCGGCGATGTAGACGTTGCCGCTGCTGTCCACCGCGAGCGCTGCGAAAGAGCTAGGGGATGTATCGGCTGCAATGACGCTCTGGGTTCCGGGCAGGAAGTTCACCTGCGGTCCCACGCCGGTGCCTTGAACGTAGCCGGTTGCCAGCACATTCCCTGATCCATCAAGCAAATTCGCAGCGCCGTACCGCGTGCCGGTAAGCTTCGGCGAGAAGCTCACATTGATCGTGCAGGTAGCCCCGGAACCATATGCGGTACCCGCCTTGCAGGTTCCCGTGCCGGCATCGGTGAAGTCCAGGCCTGTGGCACCTTGGGTCACCACCGTGGTTGAGCCCAGCGTGCCCGCGGTATCGAAAGTAAAAATCATGGAGATCGGAGTCGTGCTCTTGCTCCCCACGTTCACTGTCCCGAAGTTGCCGTTCGACGATGTCACCTCTGAGACCCGGCTGCCCAGGTTGTTGTTGGAAGCGTTCGCGTGAGCGCTCTGCGCCCGAACGAAGTGCGCGGTCTGTGCGTAAACGCCGACCCACGCTCCGCTCAGCATCAAACCCAGAACCCAGCACAACGCAGGCAACCAGGCACGCATCCACAGAGAACTGAAAGCACGAAGAATCGCAGCCGCTCGAGTCGTCGAGCAGATAGATGAAGCTTTGCGGTTCATGACGGATTCTCTCCTTTGCGCGCGTGTTCTGCGTCAACGGGGCGAGATGTAAGACGGACACGCGACTTCAGGTTCAAATGAAATGTCTCGGGAAAACCGAGACGTCTCCAGCAGCTCGAACGGGAATGCGCGCCGCGAATCCATGGCTGGACTTGCGACGGAATGTTAGCACAGATTCACGTCTTGAGTTGTGCGACAATTTGGATTCCTCTCACGCTGATTGCTGGCCGGAAAATCGATTCAGACGACATCCGCCGCTTTCTTGATGCGGAAATTCGATTTCATGAGGGCTCTATACGAGCGAACTGCTGATTCCAAAAGCAGCTCTTCGACAACGTCACTTGTTCCTGCCAGTCGCAGTTGAGCCCCCGTTAGGGTCACAATGCGACTTCCCGCTCTTGCCCGGCGTGGTACCTCGGTGCCGTTCTGACCAGCAGATGGATTACATGCGTGCTAGCCTTAGACTGAAGCGTTTTCTCCCCCCTTTTCCCAGGGAGATGCCAGCGAGGGCAAAGCACGTGGCTGCCACCCCCACACAGCCTCCTGAATCAGACGAACTTGACGGCTACCACCGTCTCCCGCCCCTGCCTGCCCTTCCACACGATCGGCGCAAGCTGGCGGGCAAGACGGTGCTGATCGCACTGCTCACGCTGGCGGTCATCGCCGGTTCACTGGCCGGGCTCACGCTGGTTTATTCGGTCGATTTGCCCGAAATTCACGATCTCGAACACTATCGTCCCTCCACCACCACCGACCTCTACGACCGCAAGGGCCGTGTCATCGGTTCCTTCGCGCTGGAGCGCCGCGTCGTGGTCAACTACGACGACTTTGCCCCGGTCCTGCGCCAGGCCGTCATCTCCATTGAAGACAAGAACTTCGAGTCGCATTGGGGCATCAATATGCTGCGCGTCGGCGGCGCTCTTTGGCACGATCTGCGCAGCCACGGCCGCGCCCAGGGTGCATCCACGCTGACCATGCAGTTGGCCCGTAACCTCTTTCTTTCTTCCGAACGCACCGCCGGCCGCAAACTCCAGGAAGCCTACCTCGCCATCCAGATCGAGCGCTCCTTTACCAAGCAGCAGATTTTCACGCTCTATGGCAACCAGATCTACCTGGGCCACGGCATGTACGGCTTTGAGGCTGCCTCGCAGTTTTATTTCAGCAAACACGCCAAAGATCTCACGCTCACCGAGGCTGCCCTGCTGGCCGGCCTGCCCAAGGCGCCGTCGGGCTTCTCGCCCCTGCTCAATCCTGACAAGGCGACCCGCCGCCGCAATCTGGTGCTGTCGGAGATGGAGGCAGACAGGGTTATCTCCCACGCCCAGGCCGAGGAGGCCCGCAACGCCCCGCTCGGTCTGCGCATTGCCCAACCTGAAGGCGCGATTGCCCCGTGGTTCCAGGAAGAAGTTCGGCGGGAGCTTGAAAAGCGCTTCGGTACCGAGCAGGTCCACGAGGCGGGCCTCAAGGTTGAAACCACTCTCGACCTCGACCTGCAAACCACCGCCAATCACGCGGTAATGGACGGCCTGGCCACCTACGAGCGCCGCCACGGTTGGACCGGAAAGCTGGAAAACGTGCTGGCCGGCGGCTCTACCATTGAGGACTGGAAACACCCCGACTGGGCGCTCAGGAAGGGCCCTGGCGACTACGTCCACGCCGTGGTGACGCGCGTCTTGCCGATGGCCATTCACGCCCGCATCGGCGACACCGAGATTGTCGTCCTTCCCGAAGACTGGAAATGGACCGGCCAGAGCTACGGCGACGCTCTGGTCAAGCCCGGCGACGTGATTTACGTCCACCTTATCGATGGCATGGAGGGCAGCGCGCACCGTGCCACGCTCGAGCAGGATTCGGGCGCGCAAGGGTCTCTCTTGGCCATGGACAACACCAACGGCGACGTGCTGGCCATGGTAGGCGGACGCGACTACGCGCTCTCCCAATTCAACCGCGCCACGCAAGCCGAACGGCAGACCGGCTCCAGCTTCAAGCCCTACGTCTATACCGCGGCCATCGAGGACGGAGCCAAGCCCTCCGACATCATCGTCGACGGCCCGGTCAGCTTCGGCAGCTACACCCCGCACAACTACGAGAACGACTACAAGGGCGCCATGACGCTGACCGCCGCCTTCGCCGAGTCGCGCAACATCCCCGCTCTCAAGCTCGCTGCGCGTGTCGGCATCCACAAGGTCATTGACCTGGCCCACCGCTTCGGCGTCACCTCGAACATTCCCGCCTATCTGCCCATTGCGTTGGGTGCGGCGCAGATCACGCTCGAAGAGCAGGTGGCCAGCTACTCGGTCTTTCCCAACGACGGCCTGCGCGTCACCCCGCGCCTGGTCCGCAAGGTCTCCAACGCCGACGGCATTGTCCTGTGGGAAGAGCCGCCCGCTGTCAAGGAAGTCATTGACCAGTCGACGGCGCGCACCATGATGGGCATGTTGCGCGCCGTCACCCAATACGGCACCGGCGCTGGGGCGGCGCAGTTGAAGCACCCCTTGGGCGGCAAGACGGGCACCACCAGCGACTATACCGACGCATGGTTCCTGGGCTTTTCGCCTTCGGTCACGTGCGGTGTCTGGGTCGGGTACGACAGCAATCAGAGTCTCGGCGAGAAGGAAACCGGCGCCAAGGCCGCTCTGCCCATCTGGATTACTGTCATGCGCCAGGCCATTGTCGGCAAGGACAACGAACAGTTCCCCGGCGACGAAAAGAGCGCCCCACTGCTGAACGCATCGGCAGCCCCGCCCGCGAAGCCTGGAGCCGCCCCGTCCGCAGCGCCCACTAAGCCGGCCAACAACGCAAACGCGTCCAAGTCGCCAACCCCTGGAGCATCGCCCACTGGGACTGCCAAGCCGTTCGCCCAACCCACTGCCAAGTTGCCAGCGGTGGCTACGGCCAAGCCGGCGGTTCCGCCCGCCAAAACGATTCCCGCGTCCAAACCCCTGGTCAAGCCGGCATTGCCTGTGCTGCCCTCATCCCCCAAGCCCGCAACCACGGTCAAACCAGTATTGAACTCCGTCTCGGACGCAACCACGCCGAAGACACAGCGCTAAAGCGGTTTCACAGTTGCTGTACCCCGGAACCACTGCGGCAAATGACCACCCCTGCGCCTGTCTCCCAGCGGGCGAATTTCGTTCCCCATCGCTCCACAAAACGAAGCAGACTGATTTTGGTTTTCCTTGCGCAGATTTAAGCTCCATGAGCGCATGATGTCTTTAGGAAGGACCTTTTTTGAGGTCGATGCTGACGAAAAAAGCCATCCAAAATCGCCCCCCCCCTACCCCCCCCTACCGATTTGAGCCATTTTCCAGCCACGAATCTAGTCTATCTTTCAAATAATGAATGGCTTACAAAGAAAGAGCATTAACTTATCAGTAATCAAAGCTCGCCGATTTTGCCTGTTTTTGTGCCATTTTTGAGCCAAAATGCCGCAAATCGATGCCCAAATGTGCCCATTTTGCCGCTCCGGTGTGGTGTAGAAGGAGGACCGCTCCGCCTCGGGGTACAGCAGTCCTGGTTTCGCTCTTGCCGCAACCTGTTTACTCAGACCGAGGGAGTCGACGCTGTCATGTAACCAGTCTCAAGACCGGATGAAGCGCGGGTTTCCCAACCCGCGCTTCTCCGCCCAATGAAACAGAATCATGCTGTCAAAGGACCTAGCGCTCCTTCGGCGCAAGGCCGATCTGGAAGGTGATCATCACGCTGCGGCCGGGAAGCAGTTGCAACTGGTCGCTGCCATCTTGTTTGAAGGGAACTGCGGAAGTTGCGCTCACGCCGGGCGAGAGGCCAACCACGTCGTGATAATCGAAGAGGTTGTTGAGGCTCAGCTTGATCTTCGACTGATCGAAGATCGAGTTCTTGCGCAGGGTGTAGTTGACGAAGAGGTTGTTCATCCAGAAGGGATCCAACTGCGCCGCTTCATGAACCGTGCCGTTGTCGACAAATCTGGGGCCGATGCGCTTGTTGAAGAAGCCCACATCCCAACCCTTGTCCTGGTAGGTGATGCCGCCGCTGGCGGTGTTCTTGGCTGCGCTGGCCACCCAGAGAACACCGGAGGCGGGAACCACTGTGCCGTTGCCCAGTGTGGTCGCCCGCGCAGCTTCGTACTTTGCCTCACCAAAAGTGCCGTTCAGAACGAAGCTCACGCCATGCGTCACAGCCACATTGCTCTCGGCCTCGAACCCCGTAGTGTTCTTGGCTGGAGTGGCATAGTAGTACGAGTCGCCGTAATCCGACTTGGTCTTGTCCGTTACCTTATAGCTTCCATAGCTATCTTCGTAGTGGATGTGAAAGACGTCGGCGTCAAAGAGCAGATGGTTCAGCTTCAACACCGATCCACCTTGGTATGTAGAGGCTGTAGTGGGCTTGGGCGTCACCGCGACCTGCGCGCCGGTCACGTCGAAGACGCTGCTGGGAGGAATTTCGCTGCCGCGGCCGTATTGACCGTAGGCCGACCAGTTGCTGCGGATGCGGTAGTTGGCCTCGAACGAAGGAAGAATGTTGTTGTAGTAGGCATCGTGCGTGGTGTAAGCCGCGCATGCGGCTCTTGTGGATGTGGTCGGGCAGGTCAGAGAACCCACCGTACTGCCGTCCGCATACTGCTTCAAGTGCATGGTGTAGAGAGCGCTCTTCATGCCTGCGGTGATCGTCCACTTGGGCAAGCCAACGTACTGGTATTCGACAAATGGCTGCACAGAGTTGGTGATGAATCGCTCGTGGAACTTCAAATCCTTGAGCGCAGCCGAATCAACCCAGGTGCGCGGATCGGTCTTGATCTGATAGCGATGCGTGGTGGTGTACTCATACCATGCGCCGATGCGGAAGACGCCGAAGCGCGAGGCCGCGCTGGCTGTTGTGATTTCGCCGATGCGGTTGTACTGGTTCAGCTTGTCGACCGCGCTGGTGCTGGAAACAGGGACAATAGCGGTCGGTTTATAAATCGCGTTGCCGGTCAGTTCCTGGCTCTGGTTCTTCTGCAGGTGCTGGTGGTTGGAGTAGGAGTAGGTGTAAGGCTTGGTCTCAATTCTCCAGCCGCGGCCCAGTTCCTTGGTAAAGGTGGCAACCTCGAAGTTGGTCGGCACGTGATAGGTATAGAAGCGGTAATACATCGCGTTTGCCGAGCCATCCGGGTTCGTCGGCTTGGAATCCATGATGTAGTTGTCGCCGTGAACGGCGATCTGCTGGCGCGTCGGATCGCTGTCCGGCGTGTTACTGTCGACGATCACCGCGGTTCCCACCAGCGTGAGGTTGGTTTTGTCACTGAACTTGTAGTTGAACTTGAGGGTTCCCGCGGTGCGCTGCTGGTCGTTGTTGGTCTGGTAGCCGTCCGATGTCATGTGGTGACCTTCAAACCACAGATTGGCTTTGGGATTCTTGCCGCCGAACAGTCCTGAGTTGAACTGCCCAAGATACTCGTTCGTGTTGAAGGAACCATAGGACTCGGAACCGGTGATCGCCATGGCGTCACCCATCTTGGGAGAAAACATATGCACCGAGCCGGCGAAGTTGGTCGGTCCTACATCTGAAGCTGTTCCGGGGCTGCGATCGAAGTCCACATAGCTGATGGCCGGCGCCGGAACATATGCCCAGGAGTGATGTGTGGGATCGTTAGAATCCTGGAAGGGAACGCCATCCCAGGTCATGGTGAAATCGCCGTCCTTGAAGCCGCGGAACCAGAGCTTGGCCTGTCCGTTGCCGACACCGTTGGTGCTGTAGCTGACTGTGCCCGGAGCAGCTTGCATGATGTCGCTGAAGTCGGTCACCGGCGAGGTGAACTGGCGAATGTATTGGCTGGTAATTTCACTGCGCGGCGAAGCCATATCGAGCAGCGCCTTCACCGGAGCCAGCTGCACCGCCAGCGAGGTATCGACCTCGGCCTCGACAGTTACTTCCTCGGAAACGGAGGCGAGTGTGAGCGAAACTGAGATCACTGCCGGCTTTTCCGCAGTGACAAGAATCCCCTGCTGCCCTTTGACCGCGAAGCCGGTCGCAGAGACCCGCACAGAATACGTACCCGGCTTCAAGCCGGACACGGTGAACTTGCCTTCCGCGTTGGTGGTGGCAACATGCTCCCTCTGCGAGGTGCTGCCCACGGCAATTGAAGCGCTCGGGATGGCCTGTCCGCTCTGATCCACGATTGTTCCCTGGATGGACCCGGTTGCGCTCTCCTGAGCCTGCAACGTCAAATTCGGCGCGCCAAGCGCAATCACGCACACAAGGGCGATGGTGAAGCGCCATAGTATCTGCAAGTTCTTCATGGATGTTCGTCTCCTGGCAATCTGCAGGTAGGTCGCGGTGTGGCGCCCTGCCTGCGGTTTCTGCAAACAGCACAGAGAAAGTGATAAGGTGCGGCATTCTGCACTATGCGACAAAGCTACAGACTTGTTATGCCCCGCGCGTCGAAACGGAAAGACTCATTCACTATCAGCCAGCAAAGCCGGAACAGATACAAGCCGGATGAACACGCAAAGGGTTCGTAGAATAGGTATCGCCGCGCTATTGCAGCTCACTGGTGGCCACTAGGAGAAGGGTTGTTCTGAGTAGTGACGCTTGAAACATAGCTGCGCTGCGTGAACATCCGGTTACAGGGACTTTCGCGATTACGGCACCGGCACTTATCTCCCCCCGGCAGGCGTCTCCGCCGTTCGTGTGCGTTCTTTCCAGGCGCATTGCCGTACTATTGTTTTGTGCGGGTTGCGCACAGCAGCTCTCCTCTTTCGTGTGCTTCGGCTATACCTGCCAGTGCAGAGGAACGCGGCTGAAGAAGCTGAATCCGGTTTCAGATTCTCTTCAGGTTGCTTTCAGGTTCTTCGGCAAACCACATCACGCTGCCTCTGCTCATACGGGACGATTCATGCAGGCTTAACAAAACGGCAGATGGCCTGTGCCACGCTAGAAGCAATATGAACCTACCTCACAAACTTATCGGCCAGCGCAGAGCCCTGCGCGCCGTCTTCACTTCCCTCGTCATTCTGTGCTCTATTGCCGCGCTGCGGGCGCAGGAAGTACGGAACCATCTTGCCAACTCGACCGTACTCGTGATTCGTCATGCGGAGAAACCGGCCGCTGGAGCAGCCTTGAATCCCGACGGAGTTGCCCGCGCCGAAAAATATGCTCACTACTTCCATCCCTTCGTTCTCGATGGAACGACGATTCCAATCAATGCTCTCTATGCCGGATCCGATGCACCGGACAGCATGAGACCGCGCCTCACGCTCGAACCACTCAGCCGTGCAACCGGCCTTCCTCTCAATGTGACGTTCTCCACCAGTGAGCCCGATGCGTTGGCGCACGCACTTGCCGTGGAACCGCATGGAGATCACGTACTGATCGCCTGGCGCCACAAGAAGATTCCTGCGCTGCTGCGCGCTCTTGGCGCCGATCCGACCCTCCTGCTGCCCGACGGCACATGGCCGGATGCGGTCTACGACTGGGTGGTCGTTTTGCATTTCGATGCGGCTGGGCGCGTCGATCGGCAGCAACTGATTCACGAGCCTGACCCGCTGCCGTAAGCGCAAGACCGCCTTGACTCATACAGTCGCTTCGAGTGCCAGAGCGGGGCGCTTCTCGACCGTCAGGGGGAAGGAGACTTTGAACGACGTGCCTTCGTCCGGAGCGCTGACCAACGTGATCTCCGCGCGATGCGCGTCGGCGATCCATCGCGCAATTGAGAGCCCCAGCCCGCAGCCTGCCTGGGGCTCTCTCTCTCGCAAGGCGGCTTGGTAATAGCGCTCGAAGATCTTCTCTTGTGCTTCCGGCGAGATGCCAACGCCCGTGTCGCGGACGACGACCTCTGCCCTCTCGCCGTTGGCAGACACCTCTGCACGAATCTCGCCGTTCTTCGGTGTGTACTTGATGGCGTTATCCAGCAGGATGCCCAGCAGCCTGCTGAGAAGAAGCTCATCTCCTTCAATCATCACCGGATCCGCCGGCAGTTCCCAGTCGATAAGAATGCCGTTGGACTCGGCCAGATCTTCCACGCGACGGCATCCGCTCAATACCAGCGCGCAGAGATCGATGCGCCGAAAAGATACCTCGTGGATGAAGTTCTTGCTTTGCACAACAGAGAGAAGAGCGTCGAGCAGAGTTGCGGCCATGCAGCATTCCGTCACAATCCGGCTCAGGTCGTCGCGGTACTCGCCTTCCGTACGCCTGCGATTCAGGGCCAGTTCCGCAGTCGCCAGCATGATGGTGATAGATGTGCGCAGGTCGTGCGATACATCCGCGGAGAACTGGCTGAGGCGCGAAACAGCCGCTTCCAGCCGGCCTAGCAACTGGTTCCACGCTTCGGCAAGTTGCCGCACCTCGTCTTTAGCGGCGGGAACCGGTACGCGCGCGGAGAGATTTCCGATGCCAATGCTGAGAGCTGCTCTGGTCAGCCGGTCCACCGGTTCCATGGCGCGCCGGCTCAGAAAGTAACCGCAGAACGAAGAGAGAATGAGAAGTCCCGGAAGAAGAAACAGAAGTGCATTCCGATAGATCCGCAGAATGTCGAACTCTTCCTTCAACGAGCCGCCCTGAAATAGCCGCACACTCATTCCACGCAGTTCGGTATCGTGGCACATCACCATGGCGGGAGCGCCTTCAAACTGCATGACCTGAAAGCGCCTTTCGCGACAACCGGAAGGGGCCGCGAAGGTCAGGTCAATGCCCTTTACCCCGAGTGGAAAGAGCAGCGATCCATCCGGCTTGCGCAGCTGAAACATGTTTCCTTCGTGCGTAACGAGCGCATATTTGCTCAACTGATCGTCCAAGGATGCGGGAACCTGTTCGGTTCGATTCTCCGCAAGCAGACGAATGAGCCGCTCCTCGCGACCGAGCAAGTGCGTTTTCTTTTCCTGCAACAGGGCGTAGTTCAGAACGCCATAGGAAATAATGCCAAACAGCACCATCCCGGCGAAGGTTGCCAGCAGATACCACAGCGTCAGTTTGGCGCGGATCGGTAGAGTTTGCATATCAATCGTTGGCGAAGATGTAGCCCGTGCCGTGAACGGTGCGAATCAATGGATGGGGCCCCGAGTAATCCTTCAACTTGTTGCGCAAACTATGGATATAGACATCGAGCGTATTCTCTTTCACCTTTTCCGTCGCACCCCAACCGGCCTCGATCAGTTCCTCGCGCGAAGTGACCAGCCCGCGGCGGCAGATGAGCACTTCCAGCAGAGCCACCTGCTTGCGCGTTAGCGCCACCGTCTGCCCATCGCGCACTGCGATGCGCTGAGTGCAGTCGAGCGTAATTCCCCCGGCTTGCAGAATGGAAGGCGCCGCGTTCTTCGATCTGCGCGTGATCGCCTTTACACGAGCCAGGAGAATCTCGAGCAGAAAGGGTTTAATCAAATAGTCATCCGCGCCCAGATCGAAGGCTTCCAGTATTTTTGGCACGGAATCGACGGCCGTCAGCATCAGAATTGGCGTGGTGCAACGCCGCGACCTGACGGTATCCAGAACTGCCAGTCCCGACATGCCGGGAAGAAGGATGTCGAGCAAGGCAACATCGTATTTGCCTTCGAGCATCATGTTGGCGCCTTCGGTTCCATTGTGCGAAATCGACACGCCGTGGCCGTCCTCTTTGAGGCCGCGCTCTACAAGGGCTGCGATACGCTTGTCGTCTTCGATCAGCAGGACATTCATAAAGGCTTAGTGAACAAATTATCAAAGCTGTGTGTATTGGATGTTAACGTTGCGTTTCTTGAAAGATCACAACCTGCCAAAGCTTGAGAATCCGACGGGGAACTTCCGTCTTTCGGACTTTCTCTACCGGTGTGTGCCGCGGAGGAGCAATTCTCTGCAAGCACCTGCGGTGCGGCCATCGGCCTTCGGCTGGCCCGCGCCAGAAAGAAGGCGCGGAAGCGGTGCGGTGGGACAACTGGCCGGGGCTGGGTGAGGGCTGAGGTTTCCCACCCTTCCGCAATAAAACTGTGGAGGGATTGATGGCATAAGGAAGAAGGCTTCAGCGAAGATCGAGAAGCGAGTGGAACAGAGGACCACGAGCTCGAAGATCGGAGAAGCCTTCGATGAAGATTGTAGGATGCGATTTCCATCCGCGGTGGCAGCAAATTGCGGTTTTCGACACGGAAACCGGTGAAGTGGAAGAGTTGCTGGTGGAGGCGGTGCAGACAACTTGCCGGCTGGACGAGGGATTTCGCAAGCAGTATCAGGCGCGCTGCCACCACAAGGCCAAGGGTGTGGCCAAGGTGGCGGCGGCCAGGAAGTTAGCAGTGCGACTCTACTGGATGCTCAGGCAAAACGTTGGCTATCCAGAGATCGCCCATATCGAGAGCAGCTCGCGGGTGCCCCTGGCAGGGAAACCATGCCGAAGGATTGATTGAGCGCTCTCGCGCCCGCTGAGAGGCCCGACGGGCTATGCAAAAGTGGAAAGCAAAGAACGCTTCCCACTTTTGCACAGCCCCGACGGCGGCGGCGGGATGTTCGCAGAAAACATCATGGCCGGTTGTCGGTGGCCGTATCGATGGGTGGTGGGGCCGATTGGCCCGCCGAGAAGTGATGAAACGCAAAGTTCCCGGGCTCTGGTCCTCTGCTCGCTCCGGCTGACGAAGCGGTGCTTACGCACCGCCCAGGATAGGTCTGTCGAAATGAGTGCTTGACAAGGCCTTCTTCCTTATCGAGGGGCACCCGGCTGATCTCTGACTCCTGATCCCTCGATCACTGCACCAGTCGGAAATACCTCTGCGCGCGGGCCACATCCTTGAAGATCTGCGCCTTCAGCGCTTCGGGCGAAGGCCACTCGATTTCGCCGCGAAGGCGGAACAGGAATTCGAGTTCCACCGGCGTCCGCTCGTCCAGTTCGATTGGCTCGAAGTCCAGAATGTGCGACTCGACGGCAAAGGACGCCTCGCCGAAGGTTGGCCGGTTGCCCACGTTGGTCACCGCCTGGAAACAGCGGCCGGCCACCGTCAGCCGTGTAACGTAAACGCCGAAGGCCGGCAGTTGGGCGGCATAAGCAGCCAGATTGACGGTGGGAACCAGCAGGCGAGTGCCGATGCCGCGCCCGCGCGCCGGGGTGGAGAGCACGGAGAAGGAACGGGCCAGCATCCAGCGGGCGCGCTTGAGGTCGCCCGCGGCCAGCAGTTCGCGGATCGCCGAGCTGGAAATCTCCATGCCGCGTACTTCGACCGCTGGATGCACATGAACGGAAAAGCCGAACTCCGCGCCGAATTGCGCCAGTTCCTTCACGCCTGCCTCGGCGCGACGCCCAAAGCGGAAGTTGCCGCCCTCGTGCAGGCTGCGCATGCCCAGCGCCTCTACCAGGATGCTGCGCACAAACTCGCGCGCAGGCAGGCAGGCAAGGGCCGCATCGAAGGGAAGCACCAGCACTGCGTCGATACCGGTCAAGCCCAGCCGCCGCAGCCGTTCGGGCTGAGGCGTCAGCAGCCGCGGCGCGTCGGCCGGGCGCAGAAACTGCTCCGGGTGCGGCTCGAAGGTGATAGCCACGGCACGCGCGCCCAGAGAGCGCGCTTCGGTGACCACGGCGGAGAGAATTTCGCGGTGCCCGCGGTGCACGCCGTCGAAGTTGCCGATGGAGGCCACACTAGGGCCGAAGCTGGAGGGAATCTCTTGGATAGAGCGGAAGACAGGGATCATCGTGCGGGAGCCTTCGATCATGAATTCACGGGCGGGGGAGTTGCGCAGTGGGCAAGAGCAGAGAGCGGCGCTGCGTGGTTCAGGCTCACGTTGTCCAGATTTACGGGAAAGCTCAGCCCATCGTAGGACAACTGAACGCCTTCAGGCAGCGTGCGGTTGGTGGCTTCGTGGCCCAGCTCGTGGGCGATGTGGGTAAACCAGGTCTGGCGGGCTCCCATGCGCCGCGACCAGCCCAACGCCTGCTTCACCGTGGCGTGGCTGGGATGCGGCTCATAGCGCAGCGCGGAGATGATCAGGTTATCCAGGCCTTCCAGCAGCGCAAAACTCGATTCAGGAATGGCGCTCACGTCGGTCAGGTAGGCGGTGCGGCCAAAGCGGAAGCCGAAAATCTTCATGTTGCCATGCAGCAGGGGAATGCGGATGAAGTCCACGCCGTGGACCGTGGTGCGCTCTTCCAGCGGTTCGAGGCGCACGCGGGCGCGGTTGGGGTAAGTAGCATGGGGCGAAAAGGTGTAGTCGTAGATTCGCTCCAGCACTTCGGTGGTTTCCGGCGAAGCATAGAGCGGGATGGGGCCGCTCTCGCGGAAGGCCGTAAAGCTGAGAGGGCGCAGATCGTCCAACCCCAGGATGTGGTCGGCGTGGCTATGCGTGTAGAAGATCGCGTCGATGCGCTTGAGCCGGCTGCGTAAAGCCTGCTCGCGGAAGTCCGGGCCGGTATCGATGACGACAAAACGCTCACGGCCGTCCGGGTCCGGATCGCGCCAGGTGAGCAGCACCGAAGGCCGCAGCCGGCGGTCGCGCGGGTCGTCCGAGGTGCATACCGCGCAGTCGCAGCCCAGTGTGGGAACCCCCATCGAGGTTCCCGTTCCCATGAATGTGAGCAGTCCGTCCATGCGCAGGAACTAGCGTGCTCCCTGTGGTGGCGGAGGCTGAGGCCCCTGCATTCCCTGCAAGCTGATCATGCTGGTCAGCTCCATGAAGGCCATCCGCACATCGAAGAGGACTGCCTGCAATGCACGGTCCTCGGCTTCGGTCAGGTTGCCGCGCGTCTTTTCGGCCAGAACGCCGAGCAGATCGATGGTGTTGCGCGCGCCCATGATGTCTACCCGCGGACGCTGTCCTTCCTGGGCGCCAGCGCCCATCTGGATCATCGCGGAGACATAGAACTGCTGGACCAGATGCTCGAAGGTGATGGGAGGCTGCGCGCCGGCCGCGGGATTTTGCGCCCGGACCAAGTCTTCAAGGCGCTGTGCCGAGGCGTCATAGGCAATCTTCTGTTCGCGGCTCTCTTGCGCGGTGGGCGGCGGCGGCATCTCCGGCCCCTGGTCCGCAGCGGCCTTTTCGGTGGCAACGGGCTCGGGCTTGGGTTCGGTGACGACCAGCTGCGGACCGGCTCCCGGCTCGGTTGGTTCCGAGGGGGCTGCCGGCTGGTTCTCCTGGTCTTCATCTCCCTTGAATTTGCGACGGTCAATCACTTCAAACTTCGGTGTATCGCTCATATTTTTCAGGCATCCAATCTGTCGTTTTGGCTCGCTGGATCGCTGGCTTTCCGATCCAGTTCAAGGCTAGGCGGTGTGGCCAGAATACGGGCGGTGCCCACGGTCAGTCCGGCGGTGTAGGTGAAAAGTCGATTCGGCACAATCTCTGCTTCGCCGCGAATCATGCCCAGGGCAAAGCGGCGGTTGCCCGTCTTCAGCGGCAGCTCGGCCGCGCTGGTGATCTGCCCGGCAGAGGCGCCGGGTCCCGCGGCGGGAGTTTCAAAGGTCAGTTCAGCGCCGGGAGCGGGCAGCGGCCCGGCAAGTTCCAGCGGCCGCAGATGGCGGTGCACGGCGCCGCGGGAGCGGATGCGCTCCACGATCTCCTGGCCTAGATAGCAGCCTTTGCTGAAGTGCAGGGTGCGCATTTGCGAGGTTTCCTGGGGCAGGTCGCGCTCTGCAATGTCGATGCTGTAGGTGGGGATTCCCTCGGCGATGCGGAATGCCTCCAGTGTGGCCGCTCCCACCGGGGCAGCTCCTGTTTCCGTCAGCGCTTTCCACAGTGTAGGAATCTCTTCCGTCTTCACCCAAAGTTCATAGTGCGGCGCCAGCACGCCAAAGGCGCGAACCACGCGCAGGGCGGCTCCGTTCCAGGTGGCGCGGAGGCTGGTGAGGGGCTCCGCAGGCGCGGGCAGACCCAGATGGGCCAGCACAACGCCAGCATGCGGGCCGGTCAATCCGAGGGCCGAAGCCTCCGCCAGGGGCAGAAGCTCCACGTCGTCCATGATGATGAAATGCTCCAGATGAGCAAGCAGCCGCTCATATTGGTCGGCGGCAATCTCCAGCTCCAGCCGGTCCGATGCTCCTCCGTCGCCCTCGCGCCACACGTGCAGGTCGCCTTGGATGCGGCCCTGGGCGTTCAGAACGAGGTTCCATGCGCCCGCGCCAGGAGCCAGGTCGTTGACCATATTGGTGACCATGCCGCTCAGCCAGCGGAAGCGGTCTTCGCCGCGCACTTCCACGCGCCGCAGCCAGCCCAGGTCGTGCGCGGCAGTTCCCGAGACCAGGGCCTCTGTTTCCTTCTCCGGCGCGTCTAACTGGCTTGGGGTCAGCACTTCGTGCCAGACCGTAAGCTCCGGCGGCGCGGGGGCTTGAGCCAGCAGCGCGGCAAGCGGAGTTGGGATCACCTCGGCGGCCAAGTTGTTGTCCGCGGGCAGGGTGTCCGGTGTGATTTGGGAGTGGACCGTTTCACTCATAGGGGAGTTTTCCGCCGGTTCGGCGCAGATTTCCAGTCAAAACGGCACGCCGCACCGCATCCTGATTATAGCCTTGGAAGAAGATGGGGCTGCCACAGCCGGGAGCCAAAAGCCGCGCAGCCGAAACAGAAGGAGAGTCGATGAGGGAGCAGCACGCAGGAGTGGGCAAGGGGTGGCGCGCAGGAATTCTTGCCGCTCTAGTGGGTTTGGTTGCGGTGGGAGCGCCGGCACAGCAGCAGGCAGCAGACCCGCAGGCCAAGGCTCCGGAGCAGGTTCCCCCCCCATCGCAGACCACCGGCAAGGTAGAGACCCGCATTACTCCCGAGCAAGCGAAGAAGCTCTTCGGCCTGGTCGATGAGCTGATCAAGTTCTCCTCCACGGAGACCGGTCTGCCCATCAAGAGCGAGGTCAAGCGCCAGCTCACCTCCCGGACGGAAGTCGAAAGCTATCTGAAGCAGAAGTTCGAGGAAGACCAGAGCGCCAAGCGCCTGCAGGAGGGCGAGATTGTCCTCAAGAAATTCGGTCTCCTGGACCGCGACTTCTCGCTCAAGCCTTTTCTACTGGCCCTGCTCAAGGAGCAGATCGAGGCCTACTACGACTCGAAGACCAAAACCGTCTACATGCTGGACTGGGTGGACATCGAGGAGCAGAAGCCGGTGCTGGCTCACGAACTGACCCACGCCCTCCAGGACCAGCACTCCAGCCTGGAGAAGTGGAGCGACCAGACACCCAGTGAGGTCTCGCTCAACTACCGCGAGGACACCGATCACCTGGTCCGCGACGAAATGGACACGGCGCGCGAGGCGGTCGTCGAAGGCCAGGCCACCGCCGTCATGATGGACTATGTGCTCAAGCCGATGGGAAAGAGCCTCATCAAGGACCCGGAGGTCCTGGACCTGGTGAAGCAGCAGATGAACGGAGCCGAAAATTCTCCGGTCCTGGCCCGCGCGCCGCTGCTGCTCTCAGAATCGCTTCTGTTCCCCTATCGCGAGGGCCTCAGCTTCGAGCAGGACATCTGGATGGACCAAGGGCAGACCGCGGCCTTTGCCGGGGCCATGGACCGTCCGCCCACCTCCTCCTGGGAGATCATCAACCCGCTGGAGTACGAGAAGAAGCACACTCCCGCCGTGCCGCTTCTGCCCGATATTCACCCTCTGGTCGACAAGCTCTACAAGCCGTACGACATCGGCCAGATCGGCCAGTTGGACCTGCACATTCTGGCCGAGCTTTACGGCGGCGATGACGCGGCCCGCGACCTGACACCGGCCTGGAACGGCGGCATCTACTGGGCCGGCCAGCAACTCAGCGCCAAGACTCCGGCCCAGCGGGCCAGCACCGGGTCCCTCGCCATCTTCTATCTGTCGAACTGGAAGAACGAAGCCTCGGCCCGGAGTTTTGCGGCGCTCTACTCGAGGGAACTGGGGCACAAATACTCCGGCCTCCAGCACGACGAGGCAGCCGAAGCCGCAGCGGCTGCCGGACTCCCTATAGGACAAAAGGAACAGGTTTACTCCACCGCCGAGGGGCCGGTGGTCATTACTACTCGTGGCAAGCAGGTCTTTGTCGCCGAGAGCTTTGATCTTCCGCTGGCCCGCAAGCTCACGGCTCTTGTTCTGGACGCGCAGGGAACCGGCGCATTGAGGATGGCGGGATTGGCCGTTCCGAGCCGCGAGTCACAGCCTTCGGAGCCGCTGACTGGGAACCTGGTTCGCTTCTTTTCCAACTGCGGCGCAATGAAGGCAGCGGTCGAGGCGGGAGTGAGAAGCTCGGTCCCGGTGAACTAATGAGGGGTGCAACTCAGGCCACTTCCTTGTTGGCCAGATACTCTTCCGCCAGCACGGCCACCAGCACCGCGGTGGGGATGGAAACCATGGCTCCCACTACGCCTTCCAGTTCAGAGCCGAGCAGCAGGGCAACGAAGATGGCCAGCCCTGGCAGCCCCACCCGGTTCCTCATGATGCGCGGAATGAGATACGAGTTTTCGAGCTGCAAATAGACAAAGTAGAAGATCGCCACGCCAATCACGCGGCCCCACGAGTCGACCGCCGCCACCACAAGCGCGAGTGCAATGCAGACGGCCGCGCCCAGCACCGGGACGATGTTGAGCAATCCCGTCAGCACGCCCAGTGCATACGCATAACGCACACCTAGTGAGGCATAGACGATGGTACTGGCCACGCCAAGGATGACCATCAGGCTCCCCTGGCCCAGCAGCCATTTCCCCATCCGGGCCTCGGCCCGGCGCAGCGTCCGATCCAGGCGCTCGCGGTTTTCAAGTTGGAAAAACGAGAGGAACCAGCGATAGGCGTGGTCGCCCTCCAGAATGAAATAGATGGTCAGCACAAAGCCCGCGATGACGGTAAACAGATCGCCAGCCCAGTTCCCGATGGAAACCAGAAGGTAGGTCGCCGCCCCGCTGGCGAAATCCTGCACGCGCGTGCTGATCGCGTCGGTGTTCAACTGGTCCGCGAAGGGGATGTGTTTGAGCTTCTCCATCATGCCCGGCAGCCGCGCAGGCATCTCCCGGCCAAAGCCCTGCAAGTCCAGAATCACCGGGGGCAGCGCCAGGAACCCGAAGGCCGTCAGCGCTCCCGCTATTGCAAGCAGCAGCACAAGAATCGCGCGCCCCTTGAAGGGCTGCCAGCGTCCCAAGCGGAGTTCGGAGACGTAATTTACCAGCGGCGTCAGCACCACGGCGAAAAGCGCGCTGACGTAAAGCAGCACCAGAACGTCGCGAACCAGCCACGCCACATAACAGGCCAAGGCAAGCGCGAAGGCGAAGACAACAGCTTTGCGAAGCGGATCGCCATTACCGAGATACTGGTCCATGTACGCTCCCAGGGGTCGAGCTTTGCGTTTCTGAAAAACCTATTGGTCGTTGCCGCCCAGGATGGAGCCCATAATTCCGCCCAGCAGTGCCCCGCCGACCGCGGGTCCGGCCATCTGCCGCCCCTCTGTGTGGGGCAGGTATTCGCTGATCTGGTGTGCCAGCCGCGAAATGGGCAACGTCTGCAGCCACACCGACCCCGGCCCCATCAGCTCGGCCAGAAAAATCCCGTCGCCGCCGAAGATCATGTTCTTGATCCCCGGAACCATGGTGATCTGGAATCCTACCGACGCCTGAAATGCACCCACGTGTCCCGGATGCACGCGCAGCAGTTCGCCCGGCGCCAGGTTCTTTTGGATCAGCTCGCCCGAGAGTTCCAGCCACGCCGTTCCCTGACCGCCCACCCTCTGCAACACAAACCCGTCGCCGCCAAAGATCCCCGCGCCCAGCGACTGCTGGAATCCGATGCCGATGGACACCTGCGGCGTGGCGCACAGAAACCCGTGCCGGTGCACCATATATTCCGCGCCCGGCGTCAGCTCCACTGGCACAATGTGCCCCGGAACCTTGGTAGCAAAGGCCACTTCGCCGGGATATTGGATGGCCCGGTACTCGGTCATGAACAGGCTGCCGCCGCCGGCCACCCGCTTGAGCGCGCCGAAGATCCCTCCGCCTCCGCCCATCTGGGTGTGCGTGGTCATCTGGATGGAAGCGGTCATCCACGAGAGCTCGCCGCTCTCTGAAAACACGCTCTCGTTGGGGGCAAGCTGCACTTCCAGCACGGGCATGGTGGTGCCCTGAATCCGCGTCTGCATGGCCTGATTCTCCTGTCAGCACCCAGTGTACCCGGACGGTGGAGAGAAACGGAATGGAGGGAGGACGCCGGAGGATTTGTCCTGCGCGCACTCCCTCCAAAACTCTGCTCTACCGGTAGGAATCGTCCCGGTGAATGACAAACTCGGGATAAGCGCCGCCGCCCAACTCGTGCAGGTCCATCCCGATGCGCTCGCCGTCCACATCCACGCGGAAGGGAACCAGCCGGTTGAGCGTCCAGAAGAGCAGGTAGACCACTGGAAATACCAGACCGAGAATCGTGGCGATGCCGACCAGTTGCGCCACCAGTTGACCGGGTCCGCCAGCGAAGAGTCCCGCAGCGAGCAGGCCCCAAAGGCCGCCCGCCGCGTGCACGGTAATCGCGCCGGAAGGGTCGTCGATGGAGAGAGCCAACTCCATCAGCTCCACGAGCAGCGGCGTGCCGATGCCCGCGACCAGGCCCACGAACAAAGCAGTTCCGGGTGTCACCAGTCCGGCGCAGGCGCTGGAAGTGACCAGGCCGGCCAGCCAGCCGTTGGCGCAGAGGCTGGCGTCGGGTTTGCCGAAACGGATGCGGGTGACGGTAAAAGCGGCAGCCAGGGCCGCCGAGGCCATCAGGAGTGTATTGATGGCGGTTCCCACCAGCGCCGCGGGAGCCGCATGGAGCCAGAGCACCGCGCCGGCCACGTTCCAGGCCAGCCAGCCCACCAACGCCACCAGGCAGCCGAAGAGTACGTAGACCGCGTTGTGGCCGGGCATGGCGGTGGCCAGGCCCTCCTTGGGAAATTTGCCCTTGCGCGGCCCGGCGATCCAGACCACCGCCAGCGCGCTCAGACCGCCCAGCGTATGTACTGTGGCCGCGCCGCCGCCGTCCAGGAAGCCCGCGCCCAGGCCGAAGTTCACGCCCAGCTGGGCCAGCCAGCCGCCGCCCCAGATCCAATGCGCGGTGAGAGGAAAGACCAGGGCAGCCAGAACTGCGCCCACTGCGCACCCGGCCGTGAGCCGCCAGCGGTCCGCTCCCGAACCCCAGGGAATGATGGTCGCCAGCGCCACGGCCAGAAACTCAAAGAGGGTGGCAAGCTGCGCCAGCTGCGAGGCCGAACCAAGCCCGCCCAGCAGGAAAGGTGCTGCGCCCGCCCAACTCCAGTTTTTGCCCGCGAGTTGAAAGTTCCAGGCCGCGCCGCTTGGGGTGCCCGTCAGCGCTGCGCCTACCACGGCAAATACCAGCACCGCGACAGCTAGGATGGCTACACTACCCAGGAGCGACTGGGCTGCCGAACGCGAGCGGCCCAGCCCTGTATTGATGAGGGCCACGCCGGCAATCGCCAGCGGCGCCAGCAGCAAAAGCGCAAGAGTCAAAGCAAAGGAGGCTTCAGACAGGACAGAAGTCATGGGCGGCTCCCGCGTGCTTCCATGTGCCCGCGCACTGCAACCGCCAGTCCCATGGCTTCAACCGCCAGCCCGCAGATCACAAAAGCGGCCCTTAGTGCCGGTGCTGGAAACAAGAGCACCGCTGCAATGGAGAGAAAGAATCCGGCTGGCATCACCAGTAGTCCGGCGTATTTCATGGCTCTCTTCCCTTTCAGGCGTTCTGCCCGCGGAGATTGCCCCGTCCGCTGGAGCCCTGCTTCTTACTCTCGATGGACGGCCACACGCCGGACATGGAGTCCGCATTGCGGGATGATTTGTGACAGAGGGCAACCGATTGAGACGCCTTTACGGATTCTTAAGCATAGTGTCCAAAATAGCAAACCCCCAACAACGGTGCATCGAACCCGCACCGCGTCTGGTGTCCAACGGTTACCACCGCTCGAACAACCGACACTGACACCACCCCAAGGGCTGTGCTAGAAGGGACGACCATGTACGAAAAGGCTGGCAAATACTATGCAGACTGGCGCGACCGCAGCGGAAAGCGCAAGCGGAAATCTTTCACATCACGCCGCGCCGCCCTCACCTTCGAGGACGAGCAAAAGGAACTCGCCCACCCAAAACCCCCGGCGAAAGGCCGAATATCGCCCATTTGCTTCTCGCCGAACTCCCGGGGCGCGACCAGAGCACGGTACGCAGCGCGACCCGGCAACTCATCGCCACGTGCGGCAACCTCCAGCCCCGCGAACTCAGCACCGCCCACGTCCAAGAGGCTGACGAAACAATCCGGAAAAAGTCATGGTCTGCGTGTCATAAAGCGCAGACAGCCGCCTCCCTGCGCCGTATCCTGCGCTGGCTCTGGGAAGAGCACGGCGCGCGCAAACTCGACAACCAAGTCAGACACTACCCGACAGTGAGGCCCCGCAGCGTCACCGTCGAGCGCGCCCATTTTGAGGACGTGCTCTACGTCGTGCCAATTCACGTGCGCCTCTGGTTGCTGCTCTGCAGTGACCTGGCCATACGGAGCGGCACCGCCGCCGCCCTTGGCCCACGTCACTACAACAGCGACACCGCAACGCTGCAGTTCACCACAAAAAAGCAAGCCAAGGTGCATCTACCAGTCACCGCCGAAATCAAGGAACTCATCGAACGGTGCAACCTCAATCTCGACGTGCCATTTGTCCGGCAACTATGGCAACCCACCACCGGCCCCGCCATGCGCGAGGACACCACCGTCCTCAACATGACTATGAGCCTGCGCTCAACCATGTGCCGCGCCCTGAAGAACGCCGGACTACCTCACACCTTCATTCCGCACGATCTGCGCCGCACGACCGCCGTCGCCATGCTCGAGGCCACACACGATATACGCGATGTGCAAGCCCTACTCGGTCATAGCTCCTTACAGTCGACTATCTGGTATCTGGACCATGACCTGCGCCCCATCAAACGCGACACTCTCGAACTCATCAAACGCCCCGCCTGGAGAAAGGAACAAACCGCATGAGACTCGCCCTACTCGCTTACCCTCAACCCCTGGCCCTGGAAGCCGCCGCCGCGCCGCCGCGCGACCGCACCAGCCGCACAGACAAGGCCCTGGAGCATTGCAAGGCCGAATGGTCACGCGCCTATGAACTCGCGCAATCCAAAGGCCTCCCGGCACCAAAAGCAATCCGCATGGCCAGCGTGGCTTACAAGCTGGCCATGCCGAAAATGGACAGCTTGCCAGCCATCCGCGCCTATGTTTCCGCCATCGCGCAAGGTATCCAACTGGAGGTTTTCGACGGTCGCGACGGCTCCCAACTGCTTTACGCTGCGCAAGTTGCGCTCAGCATCTTAAAGCAGAAAGGCGGCCAAAAGTGACCACCCCCCACCCCACCGCGCCCATAGGCGACCTTCACGGCGTCGTGGAAGTCCAAGGTCCGCTCATACGCCAGCCGGAGCCAGCCGCCCGGCTGGCTCGAATCCTCCACCACGCCGCCACTGAACTGTGGGACATCTGCACGCTCACAGACTCGGCGGATATGTGGGAAGAAGCCCGCGCCATCGCAAGCCGCATCCTCGCGTCTTGCCCACTCCGGTAAACCACAACCCCTTGCGGTCGCGTTCCACGCGACCGCAACCCGTGGTATGCTTTCGCCGTGGACCCCGCCGAAGCCATCGCCACCACAGACCGCCAGCCGCGCGCCGCCACAGGCGCGCCAGCCGCCGCCGACTGGCTAGCCCATCCTGAACCACCCCCGCAACCTGACGCGCGCTCCCTGAGCGCCCTGCTGCTCCAGTGGGAGACGGAACCGCGCTGGACCGGACCGCCAGAGGAGCCCCCATGCACGGACCTATGACCACTGCCGAAGCGCTCGCCGTCGCTCGGCTTCGGCAGTGGTGCTGTGACCGCCTCCAACTCGCCAGCGCCCGCACCTGCGACTATCGGCGCGTCGGCTGGCAGCAAAGACAGGATCGCCAGTTCGATTCGCGCCTCGTGCGCGTCATCGATTTCGGCCGCGTCCTCGCTTCGCTCGACGCGGACGAACAAACCGCCCTGGTGCTGGCGTACCGCGACCGTGAGCGCTTCCCCGCCATCGCGCAAATGCTCCATTGCTCCGTCCGGAAAGTCGCGTACCTGATCCCCGCCGCCCGCCGCAAACTCGCCGCCGCGCTCGACAAGCTCAATCTTCTCTGAGAGGAGTAACTGTGGACTTCGCAACCGCCCTTCAACGTATCGCCGAAAAGGTCAATGAGTATCACGCCGCCGAAGCCGCAAAGGCCCACCAGCATCACCAGGACAGCCCGAAGCCCACTCCGGCTGAAGCCCAAGAGCCAAGCGCCTCTAAAGAGCCCTCCTAGCCTTGGACAGTAAAGGCAGAGGCCGCGCTCCGCGCGTCCTCCCGGGGTTGCCACCCCGGACCCGCCTTAGCCCCGGCGCGCGGGACGCGGCCCGGCGAAAGCCAGACACGCGCCGGGCGCTCGCTGCGGCTCGCGACAGAGCCCGCCCTCGGTCGAAGCGCTGCTCAGACCCGGCGGCGGGTCCAGTGCTCGGCGGAAAAAACCCCGCCTCCGCGCTTCCCTCGCCTACGCGTGTCGCGGCGGAAAAAGCCCCGCCGCTCTGCGCTCCGGGTCCCATCGCCATACGCGCCTCCCTCGGGTGCTCGCTGCGGCTCGCAACAGAGCCCGAAAAGCAACAGCAACAGCAAAAGCAAAGGCCTCCAGCCTCTGTGCCTTCCCTTCGCATAGCGCCACCTTGGAAACCGGGCGCGCGCGAAAAACAAAAGAGAGACGTGGCCCTCGTGATGAACGTCTGATAACTGGCCATTCTGTAGACGCGCAGGTGGTCCGGGCAGCGCTGTGTTCCGGGCCCGTTGAAGCGTGGGCCCGGAACACAGCGCGGGGATGGACAGGCGCGCAACAGAATACCAGTTATCAAACGTAACCATCGTCGGCCCACGCCCGCGCGCGCCCGGTTTCCAAGGTGGCGCTATGCGGTGTGGTGGTGGTCCCGGCCGCGCAAAAGCAAAAGCAAAAGCAAAAGCAAAAGCAAAAGCAAAAGCAAAAGCAAAAGCAAAAGCAACGGCACGGCGCGCGAGAAGGAAGCGCGCCGCGCAGTGACGGCGAACACCATTGAAAGACACGAAGGTCTATACTACTTTGGTGTCCACTTGGACACCGCATTTTCTCCCCCGCATTCGGGCCGAAAAGAGTAAGTGTCCTGAAATCTTTTGGACACTGCAAATCGCCAGTGTTTAGGCCCTTCCCGCCCCCAGAATTTGACATTTACGAATTCTAAAGCATCTTATTGTTACGCTCGGGCATGTGGCTCGGAATGGGTGTCTTCCGCGCCGTCGCGCCGACAGTCAGCTCTTCCCCGTTTTTATTCTGCATTCTCCGGAGGTTTCATTGATTAATCTTCTGAACCGTCTAGTGGCGCAGCCCCTGGGCGCGTTTGCCGCACTTCTGCTGGCCGCGTATCTTGAGGCCCATGGGGACTCGTTCTTTCAGGTTGGCATTCACCGGTCGTCGGGGCTGGGCCGGTTGATGCCAATTTTGTGCGGCACGGTGGTGCTGGCCTTGTATGGGACGGTGGTGAATCTTCCCCGCTGGGACTTTGGCAAGCTCCTCGGTGTCTATGTGGTTCTGTTTTTTCTGATGGCGCAGTTGCAGAACAAACTCCGCTTCGGCCAGTCACCCACCCCTCCCATATACCTCGGCGGCGCCCTCATTGTCTCCGGCGGGCTGGTGATCGCATTTTGGAAAAACTGAGAAGTTTTTATTTCGGACTGGCATGGTCCTGAATCGGCGTGTTATTTTGGAGGTGTCATCTCACTCTCTGGTACGCAAGCTGCTTGGGAACGGGTATAGGTTGCCCGCGCCGATCCTTATCACAACAAGTTATTTTTTCAACGTTTTACAGCTTGGTACAGGACGAAGATTTTTCGCGGTTCGAACTTCACCGGCTGTCACAACTCATCCATCCGCTGCTATATTGTTCTTTCGGGGCCCCGTACCTCTACGCTTTTTTTTGCCTGAAAATCGATTTTAACCACACAATGTGTGACCGCCAGCACAGCGTCCGCATCTAAGAATCGTTCACACAGGGAAAGTACACATGGCGCAGATATTCGACCGCAGCTCCAATGCCTTGGCTCGCATGAGTCTGGTTTTGGCGGGGCTGATTGTCATCGGCCTAGGAGTCACGCTGGATGAGCTGCAACGCTCGCCGTGGGTCACGCGGCAGGGCCAGCGGCCGGATCAGCCAGTGCCTTTCAGCCACAAGCATCACGTGCAGGGACTCGGCATCCAGTGCCAGTACTGCCATACCACGGTAGAGAAGTCGAGCTACGCCGGAATTCCGCCCACCAAGACCTGCATGAACTGCCACGCGCAGATATGGACCAACGCCCAGTTGCTGGAGCCGGTGCGCACCAGTTGGGCGACCGGCCAGTCCCTGACCTGGACCAAGGTGCACGACCTTCCCGACTACGTTTACTTCAGCCATGAGATTCACGTGAACAAGGGGCTGGGCTGCGCAAGTTGCCACGGCCGCGTGGACCAGATGCCGCTGATGTACGCGCAGAACACGCTGCAGATGGAGTGGTGCCTGGACTGCCATCGCAACCCGGCGAAGAATCTGCGCCCCACCTCTGAGATTTACAACATGGCCTGGGAGAAGCCCACCGAGGATCGACCGGTGTGGTGCGCGGTGGGCGGAGAAGCGCAGGGAACCCCAACGGCGCAGAGCGTGAGCTGCATAACTCAGGACCCTGCGACCAGTATGGGAATTGCCGCGAACTTGCCGCCCGCGTTCGTGAAGCAGGCGGGCTTGAAGCCTGGTTCCGGTCCTGCGGCCGTCACGCGCACCGTGGCGTTTTCCCTTGACCCGGGTCCACAGCCGCTGTTTAAGAAATTCACCAGCCAGGACGAGTTGGGTCACTTCCTTCTCGACCACTATAAGATTCGCAATCCCAAGGATCTGGCCAGTTGCGAGGTCTGCCACCGATGAGCGGACAAAGGATTGGGCAAGGCATGAACGGGAACGAGAAGCCTGTGGAAAACACGGTGGAAAACGACCGGAGCAGCGCGTTGACTGCCGCGCCAATGACGCTGGCCGCGGTGCGCGAAGAGCTGAAGGGCGCACGGGGCAAGCGGTATTGGCGGTCTGTGGATGAGCTTGCCGGCACGCCGGAGTTTGAGGCCGCGGTGGAGAAGGAGTTCCCCGGCTCGGCGCAGGAGTGGGTCGACCCGGTTTCGCGTCGCGGCTTCATGAAGCTGATGGGCGCGTCGATGGCGCTGGCAGGTTTGGCCGGATGCACCAAGCAGCCCGACGAGCCCATCTATGCCTACGTCAAGCAGCCCGAAGACCTGATTCTGGGCAAGCCGAATTACTTTGCCACGGCTATGTCCTCGGCAACAGGCGCGGTTCCGCTGCTGGTGAAGACCGACCAGTTCCGCCCCATCAAGATCGACGGCAATCCGGAGCACGCGTATAACCAGGGTTCGTCGGACGTTTTTTCGCAGGGCGCGCTGCTGGACCTTTACGACCCGGACCGCTCGCAGCATGTGACCTATCGCGGCGAGAATCGCGAGTGGGCCGAGTTTGCGCAGGAACTCCGTCTGAAGGTGGCGAGCACCAAGGACGGAAGCGGCATCTACTTCCTCAGCGAGACCATTACTTCGCCCACTTTGGCGCGGCAATGGAAAGAGGTGCAGGCGGTTTATCCGAAGGCGACGCTGGTGCAGTACGATCCGGCGATTGCGGGGACGGCGCTTGCGAGTGGCTTGAGTGTTCAGTACGATCTGCGCGAGGCGGATGTGATTGTCTCGCTGGATGCGGATTTTCTTTCGGGCGCCGGCTTCCCTGGCTTCCACAAGCTGGTGCGCGAGTACGCGGAGCGGCGGAAGTCGCCGGAGAAGCTGAACCGGCTGTACTCGATTGAGAGCACGCCGACGACGACAGGGCTGAAGGCCGAACATCGGCTTGGGCTTCGGGCGAGCGAGATTCCGGCGTTTGCGGCGGAGTTGGCGAAGGCGGTTGGCGGCTCTCCGATTCCCGTAAATGCTCCGAGCTACAACTGGACGGATGAGCAGAAGAAGTTTCTTGCTGCACTCGCCAAAGACCTTAGGGCGCACGCGGGCAAGAGCGTGGTGATTCCGGGGCTTTATCAGGATGCGTCTGTCAGTACGCTGGCTTCGGTGATCAATGGCGCTCTGGGCAATGTGGGCAAGACGGTTTTTGTTTCCGGCGAGAGTTCTAGTCCTTTGCCGAGCGACCAGATCGCCGGCATGAAGGCGCTAATTGCCGACCTGAACGCGGGCAAGGTCGATTGGCTGGTGATTCTGAATGCGAATCCCATCTATTCCGCACCCGCCGATCTTGAATTCGCCGCGGCCTTCGAAAAGGCAAAGACAGTAGCCCACCTGGGCTCACATTTGGACGAGACCGGACAGGTTTCTCATTGGCACATTCCCACCGCGCATTTTCTTGAATCCTGGTCCGATGCACGCGCCTATGACGGAACGGTTTCGATTGTGCAGCCGTTGATCGATCCGCTCTACGGAGGCAAAACGGCACACCATGTCTTTCAGGCGCTGCTCAACGAGCCCGGCCTGAGCTCCTACGAAGCGGTGCGCGAAACATGGAAACCGGTCATCAAGGGCGACTTCGAAACAGGCTGGCGCAAGGCGCTGCACGCGGGGTGGATCGAGGGCACGGCATTCACGTTTTCCAGCCAGGTCACGCCTTCTGTGGGCCTCTTGTCGAAAGCCCCAACGCCTGCGCCGAAGGACGCAATCGAAATCATCTTCCGGCCTGACCCGAATGTTTACGATGGCCGCTGGTCGAACGTGGGATGGTTGCAGGAGTTGCCCAAGCCGGTGACCAATCTGAGTTGGGACAACGCCGCCATTGTTTCCGGTGCAACGCTGACCCGGCTCGGCGTTGTAGAGGACGACATCGTCGAGCTCACCGTCGCCGGGCGCAAAGTGAAAGCGCCGGTGATTGTCGCTCCTGGCCACCCCGATAACTCCGTCACCGTTCACTTAGGTTATGGTCGCCAGTTTGCCGGCCGCGTGGGCTCCGGCGCGGGCTTCGATGCTTATCTGATTCGTACCGCAGCTTCCCCGTTTTACGCCGTGGGTTCCATCAAGAAGGTGGAGGGCAAGTGGGGCACTGCGATCACCAAGAGCCACTTTCAGGACCACCGCGGCAAGACCTTTGGCCAGCAGGGCAACGGCAATAACTCGCTTGAAGCCGATGAAGCTATCACCGAGCGCGGCATTATCCGCTATGCCACACTCGCCGAGTACAAGGCCAACCCCGGCTTCGCCAACGAGGGCCCGGGCCACGAGAAGACTGACACGAGCGTCACCCTCTTTCCTAACTGGGAGTACAAGGACAATGCCTGGGGCATGTCCATCGACATGAATAGTTGCACCGGCTGCAACGCCTGCATCGTGGGCTGCTATGCCGAAAACAATATCCCCGTGGTGGGCAAGCAGCAGGTGCGCATTGGGCGCAACATGCAGTGGCTGCGGATCGACACTTATTTCGAAGGAGATCTTTCGGCTCCGCGGGCTCACTTCCAACCCATGGCTTGCCAGCATTGCGAGAACGCGCCCTGTGAGCAGGTTTGCCCGGTGGGCGCAACGGTGCATTCGCCCGAAGGCCTGAACACCATGGTCTACAACCGCTGCGTGGGCACTCGCTACTGCTCCAACAACTGCCCCTACAAGGTGCGGCGCTTCAACTTCCTGCTCTACTCCGACTTCGAGACGGAGAGCTTGAAGCTGATGCGCAATCCCGATGTTTCGGTGCGTTCGCGCGGCGTGATGGAGAAGTGCAGCTACTGCGTGCAGCGCATTTCGGCGGCCAAGATCGACGCCGACAAGGGGAATCGGCCGGTGCGCGACGGAGAGATTGTGACCGCCTGCCAGCAGGCTTGCCCGGCCTCGGCCATCAGTTTCGGCAACCTCAACGACAAGCAGAGCAAGGTGGCCAAGTTACAAGCCGATGAGCGCAGTTACCAGGTGCTCGCCGATCTGAATACCCGTCCGCGGACCAAGTATGTGGCCGCGGTGTTGAATCCGAACTCCGACTTACAAGACGCTCCGGTGGAACACGCGCCGGTGAAGGGGTAAGGGGCTCGAAGCCACGATGGCAACCAGCGAACTGAAAAACAACCCGAAGCTCGATCCCGCAACCGGCGAGTACCGCGTCATTGCGCCCGGCCAGACCTTTCGGTCGGTCACCGAGAAGATCTCGCGCATCGTGCTCACGCCGCATACGCCGCTGGGCTGGCTGGCGTTGTTTGGCTTGGGCGGCGCATTTGCAACGGTGCTGTTGGTGGCCGTCACCTGGCTGGTTTTCAAGGGCGTCGGCATCTGGGCCATTACGCAGCCGGTGGCCTGGGGTTTCGCGATCATCAACTTCGTCTGGTGGATCGGCATTGGCCACGCCGGCACGTTGATCTCGGCGATTCTGCTCCTCTTCAAGCAAAGCTGGCGCAACTCCATCAACCGCTTCGCCGAAGCCATGACCATCTTTGCCGTGGTCTGCGCAGGCATGTTCCCACTGATCCACGTGGGGCGTCCCTGGCTGGCTTACTGGATGCTGCCCGTTCCACTGACCATGAACGTGTGGCCGCAGTTCCGTTCGCCGCTGATGTGGGATGTGTTCGCGGTTTCTACCTACGCCACCATCTCCGTCGTCTTCTGGTTCATCGGCATGGTTCCCGACTTCGGCACCATGCGCGACCGTGCGCAGAGCAAGCTTGCGCAGTATCTCTTCGGCCTGGCATCGTTGGGCTGGCGCGGTTCGGTGCGCCACTGGGCGCGCTATGAAACCGCCTCGCTGCTGCTGGCTGGTCTGGCCACGCCGCTGGTGCTGTCAGTGCACACGGTCATCAGCTTCGACTTCGCGGTTGCGGTTCTGGCCGGATGGCACACCACCATTTTCCCGCCCTACTTTGTCGCCGGCGCCATTTACTCGGGCTTCGCCATGGTGCTTACGCTGGCCATTCCGCTGCGCAAGTTCTACCACCTGGAAGGGCTCGTCACCGACCGCCACATCGACAACATGGGCAAGGTGATGCTGGCCACAGGCTTCATCGTCGCCTACGGTTACGCGATGGAAGTCTTCATGGCCTGGTACTCGGCTTCGCACTGGGAGGCCTTCATGATGTGGAACCGCATGTTTGGGCCGATGGGCTGGGCCTACTGGGTGCTCATCACCTGCAACCTCGCGATTCCGCTGACCACGCTCTGGTCGCGCAAGCTGCGCACTTCGATTCCGTTCATGTTCTTCATTTCGATAGTGGTCAACCTCGGCATGTGGTTCGAGCGCTTCGTCATTGTCGTCACCAGCCTCTATCGCGACTTCCTGCCTTCGGCATGGGGCACTTATCGCGCGACCAAGTGGGATTACATGACTTATGTAGGAACACTGGGATTGTTCACGGCGCTCTTCCTCTTGTTTGTGCGTTTCCTGCCCATGATTCCCATGTCTGAAATTCGCACCATGCTGCCGGGGGCCAAGATCACCCCCAAAGAAACCGCGGAGGTTGGCGACTAATGCCTGCACGCGAAGGAACCTATGGCCTGCTGGCCGAATTCGATACCCCGGGCGACCTGGTGAGGGCCGCACAGCAAGCACGCCGCGACGGCTGGCGGCGCATGGATTGTTACACGCCCTATCCGGTGGAAGAAGCCGCCGAAGCCATCGGCTTCCATCGCAACAAAGTGCCGCTGATTACTCTGATCGGTGGGGTGATGGGTTTGACCGCCATGTTTCTCTTCGAGACCTGGGTCTCGGTGTGGGCCTATCCGCTGAACATTGCCGGACGACCGCTTTACTCATGGCCGGCCTTCATCGTGCCCGCCTACGAGTGGACCATTCTCTTCGCCGGTCTTTCCGCGGCCTTCGGCATGTTGGCGCTGAACGGGCTGCCGGCTCTCTATCATCCGCTGTTCAACGCGCCCAACTTCCGCGACGGCGCAACGACCGACAAGTTCTTCCTGTGTCTTGAAGCGCTGGATCCCAAATTCGACCTGCTGGAAGCCAAGGCCTATCTCCATAGCTTTCAGCCCGTCTCGGTGGTGGAGGTGGAGTACTGATGCGCAGGGATCAGAAGACAGAGATCAGGGATCAGAGATCAGGGAGCAGGGGGCAGGGAACTGCCCGCGCTGCCGCACTCTCCGCTTTCGCGGTGCTGCTGCTTCTGGCCGGCTGCCGCCAGGATATGCAAAATCAGCCCAAGCTGACTCCGCAGCGCGGCTCGGAGATGTTCGCCGACCATCGCGGCGCGCGCCCGCAGGTGGTCAACACCGTAGCCCGCGGCCAGCTTCGCGAAGATAGTTACTTCTACACCGGCGTCGTGCAGGGCGCCAACGGCTACCGCGAAGAGCAGAACCTCATGCCCTTCCCTGTAACTCTCGACGTGCTCAAGCGCGGCGAAGAGCGCTTCAATATCTACTGCACGCCCTGTCACTCGCGCGTAGGCAACGGCCTCGGCGCCATCGTCGAGCGTGGCTACAAACCTGCTGCCAATCTTCACGATCAGGTCCGGCTCGCCCAGCCTGTCAGTCACTACTTCTACGTGATGACCCACGGCTATGGCGCCATGCCCGATTACTCGGCGCAATTGACTCCGGTCGATCGCTGGGCCGTAGCGGCTTACATTCGCGCCTTGCAATTGAGCCAGGCCGCCAAAGTTGAAGATGTCCCCACCGGCGCGCAGGTCGAGAACCTGAAAGACCTTGCGACACGCGAAGGTCACCCCGAATTTGCCCAACCCTGGACGCTGCCTTCAACGGCTGTTCAGGCCTATCCACACGACGCAAGCCAGGGAACACCGGCTATGGCTCCAGCCAATCCTGCTGACCCGGCCATCAAGATTCCCGCAAGCAAACCGGCCCCCGCGGCCGCCAGGTAAGGACGTACGGAATGGCACACGAGACGCACGCCAAAACGCTTCCCGCCGATTTGAGCGCGCCGGCCTTTGTCGGCGAGTGGAAGACGCGCGCGCTGGTCGTCGGCATCGTCTTCTCGGTGATCGCCGCCGCCCTGGCCGCAGCCGATCACTCCGAGGACCACCTCTTGCGCGGCTGGCTGCTGGGCCTGGTGCTCACCTTTGGTTTCTCGGTGGGCGGGCTGGCCTTGCTCATGCTGCAATATCTCACCGGCGGCAAGTGGGGCTTGCTTCTGCGCCGTCCGCTTGAAGCCATGAGCCGCACCCTTCCACTGGTCTTCGTCTACTGGGTGGTGATCGCGCTCTCCCTCAAGAAGCTCTACCTGTGGGCTGCGGTCGATGACGTCGGCGCCGCGCTCAAGTCGGGATGGATCAACGAGATCCAGGCCCACGCCATCGAGTTCAAGCGGCCCATGCTTAACCCCACGGCCTTCATCCTGGTCAGCCTGCTCTGCTTCGCCATATGGGGCTTCTATACCTGGCGCCTCAACGCTCTTGGACTTCAACGGGATGCGGCTTCCCCCGCGACCACGCCCGAATGGATCAAGCGATTTGAAAACATAAGTGGCCCCGGCGTACTGGTGTATTCCATCACCATGTCCGCCGCCGCCATCTATTGGGTTATGTCGCTTGATCCTACTTGGTATTCCTCTGTTTACGGCCTCTTGTTCCTGGTCGGTCAGGCCTATTCCGTGCTGGCGCTCTCGATCATCGTCGTGGTTTCGCTCTCCAAGGCAGAGCCTTTCCACACCGTCCTGCGCCAGACTGAGCAGCACGACCTGGGTAAGTTCACCTTCGCTTTTGTCATGCTCAATATCTATCTCGCCTTCTCGCAGTTCCTCATCATCTGGTCGGGAAACCTTCCGGAAGAAATTCCCTGGTACCAGGACCGCTTCCTGGGCGGCTGGGGCGTTATCATCACGCTTGATTTCATCTTCCATTGGTTGATTCCCTTCACGCTGTTGCTCTCCCGCGACCTCAAGCGCAACAAGAAACGACTGGTCCGCGTCTGCCAGTGGATGGTCTTTGCCAAGGCCTTCGATCTCTTCTGGCTCATCGAGCCCAACTTCAAGGACGCAGCGCGTAACCTGCACTTCAGCTGGGGAATCCTCGAGTACATCGCCGTACCTGTCGCCATGACGGCCTTCTGGATAGCTTTCTTCTGCACGCGCCTCCAGTCCCGGCCCCTGGTGCAGACCAACGATCCGCATGTGGCGGAGATTCTGGAGCCTGAGCATGCCCACGCATGATCCTAACGACAAAGACAAACTCGATATGGACCACGAGCTCGGCCACGACTTGAGCCACGAGCCCGTGGAAATCGATGCGTCAAAGGGCTACGAGCCGACCGATGTGCGCATCTCGGGCATTATCGTTTTTCTTACCGCGCTGGCCATCTTTGTCGCCGTCGCCGGAGTGCTCTCGTACGGCATCGGCAAGGTGCTCAACGCGCACATGCTCAAGGAGGACGGCCCGCGCTCCAAGTGGACTTCGACCGTGGATGTGCGTCCCCTGGGCAACCTGCCCTCCAGTCCCGAAATGCAGAACAAGCTGGCCGAAATGACCCAGCGCTTTCCCACGCCGCGCCTGCAGACCGACGACGGCAATCAGGATATCGCCGACCTGCACGCCCGCGAGGATTTGCTGCTCGAGAACTATAGCTGGGCTGACCGTTCGCAGGGCAAAGTAAGAATTCCCATCGATCGCGCCATGGAACTGCTTGCCCAGCGCGGATTACCGGTGGCGCCCAAGGTGGAGCACGCGCCCTTGTTGACAGGAGACTATGAACCGGCGGCGTCCCTGCCTTTGACCAGTGGCTTTGCGCGCACGGGCTATGAACTGGACCAGGCCGCGGCGCGCAAGGTTGAAGCCGGAGGACAAAAGTAGCGGGATAGCCGGTGTTTGCGGCCTCCCCCCTTGCGTGCAATAAGAGTGCGCCGCGTGCAGGCCGTCCAACATCACTTAAGAAGCTGCTGAAGCTAAAGAGGTTCTGACCAAGTCGAAGTTTTGAAGGGCACGGCCTCGCATGTCGCGGAAAGTTCAACCCGGAGAGAGAGGCGGGGGGGTCAACCCCCGCAAAGCCTCAGCAAAATATGCGTGGGCTTTAGCCCCGGGAAGTTAGCTAACTAGAAGTCGCAGTCGCAAGAAGCAAGAAAGAAGGCATCATGCAGAGCGCAGGCACAATGCGGAAACCCAGTCGAGCCCCGGCAAGATGTGCCGCCGCAGCGCTGACGCTCGGTGCCGTCCTGCTGGCCCCGTCTCTCCTCGCTCAAGTCTCCCGCTACGACGAGAAGCAAATGGCTCCTGCCAGCGACAAGCCGCCGGCGATTCTGAACAAGGTGGGCATCGCGCAGCGCCTCAACGAGCAACTGCCGCTCAACCTCTCCTTCACTGACGACCAGGGCAAGCCCGTGCAGTTAGCCAGTTACTTCGGCAAGCGCCCCGCCATTCTCGCGCTGGTTTACTATCAGTGCCCCATGCTCTGCTCGGAAGAGTTGAACGGCCTCACCGGCGCCCTGCAAATGGTCAACTTCGTTCCCGGCCGGGACTTCGACGTCATCGTCGTCAGCGTCGATCCCACCGAGGGCACCGATCTTGCCGCCGCCAAGAAGCGAATTTACCTCAAGCGCTACGGCCACCCGGAGACAGCCGCCGGCTGGCACTTCATGACCGGCACGCAGCAGAACATCGACGCGTTGACCAAGGCCGTGGGTTTCGGCTACGTCAAGATTCCCGGTCCCGACGGCAAGCTCACCCAGTTTGCCCACGCCAGTTCCATCCAGATCGTAACTCCCGAAGGCAAGCTGGCCCAGTACTACATGGGCGTCGAATACTCGCCCAAAGATATGCGCCTGGGATTGGTCGAGGCCTCGGCCAATCGCATCGGCTCCCCCGTCGATAACATTCTCACGTACTGCTACCACTACGATCCGCAGACCAACAAGCACTCCCTCATCGTCGCCCGCGTTGTCCAGTTGGGAGGGCTTGTCACACTCGGCACGCTGGGTAGTTTCATGCTGGTGATGTTCCGCAGGGACAGCCGCCACGACGACCCGCCGGAAACAGAAACACAGGCAAAAAGGTGAACGGATAACTGAATGAGCCACATCAGCCCAGTAATCTGGAACTTTCTCGTCAAGTGGTTGACGAACTTCGCGCTCTTCCCGCCCGAGGCGTCGAAGATTGCGCCGCAGATGGATGCGCTCTATTTCTTCATGGTCCTGGTCAGTCTGATCGGGCTCACGATCGTGGGTCTGCTGGTTGCCAGCTTCTCCATCCTCTATAGCAAAAAGCGCCACCCGGTCGCCGAGCAGATCGAGGGATCGACGCTGCTTGAAGCTACCTGGACCATTATTCCCCTCGGCCTCTTCCTGGTCATGTTCGTCTGGGGCGCGCTGATTTACTTCCGCGTCTTCACGCCACCCGCGAACGCCATGAATATCTACGTGGTCGGCAAGCAGTGGATGTGGAAAGCCGAGCACCCCGGCGGGCAGCACGAGATCAACTCGCTGCACGTTCCTGCGGGCCGCCCGGTTCAACTGACCCTCATCTCGCAGGATGTCTTCCACAGCTTTTCCATCCCCGCCTTTCGCGTCAAGCGCGAGGCCATTCCCGGCCGCTACACGACGGTCTGGTTTGAAGCCACCACCCCCGGCACCTATCACCTCTTCTGCACCCAGTATTGCGGCACCGCCCACTCGGCGATGATCGGCGACATTGTGGTGCTCACGCCCGAGGACTACCGCAAGTGGCTGGCCAACTCCACCAGCGGAGCATCGCTGGCGCAGAACGGCGAGCGGCTCTTCGCCAGTCTCAGTTGCGCGGCCTGCCATAACACCCGTCCCGATGCACGCGGCCCCTCGCTGGCCAACGTCTATGGCGCCAAGCTTCCACTGGCCGCGGGCGGCACCGTCATGGCCGACGACGCTTACCTGCGCGAAGCAATCCTCAATCCCTCGCAACATGTAACGCAGGGTTACGCGCCCATCATGCCGACTTATCAAGGACAGGTCAGCGAAGAAGGCATCATCGCCCTCGTCGAATACATCAAGAACCTCAACTCCGACTACCGCATTCAGCAGACCACCAACACCACCGACCTGCTGCCCGAAGGCGCGGCCACACCGGCGTCCGCCGCGAAGCCCACGCCTGCGGCCCCAGAAAGGTTGAAGCCATGAGCGACACCATCGTCAGCCTTCCCGATCAGTCGACCGCCCGCATTCCCAAGGACAACTTCATCACCCGGGAAAACGGTCTTCTCAGTTGGTTGCTCACCAGCGACCACAAGCGGATCGCCATTCTCTATCTGATCTCGCTGAGCTTCTTCTTCTTTATCGGAGGAGCTCTCGCCGGCCTCATCCGCCTGGAGTTACTCACTCCGCAATCTGACCTGATGGCCACCGACACCTATAACAAGGTGTTCACCATGCACGGCGTCATCATGGTCTTTTTCTTCCTGGTGCCGTCGGTCCCGGCCACTCTGGGCAACTTCCTCATCCCCCTGATGATTGGCGCCAAGGATCTGGCCTTGCCCAAGGTCAACCTGCTCAGTTGGTATCTCTATGTCGCGGGCGGCCTGCTCACTCTTTACACCATGGCCACCGGCGGCGTCGACACCGGCTGGACCTTTACCACTCCGCTCTCCACGCATTATGTCAATACCAACGTGCTCACCACCGGACTGGCCGTCTTCATCGCCGGTTTCAGCTCCATCTTTACCGGACTGAACTTCATCGTCACCATCCACAAGATGCGCGCCCCGGGCATGACCTGGTTCCGCCTGCCCCTCTTTGTCTGGGCACATTACGCAGCCAGCATCCTCATGGTTCTGGCCACGCCGGTCGTAGCCATCGCCATCGTCCTGGTGGCTCTTGAGCGCACCATCGGCATCGGCGTCTTCGATCCCACCAAGGGTGGCGATCCGCTCCTCTTCCAGCACCTCTTCTGGTTCTACTCGCACCCCGCCGTCTACATCATGATTCTGCCCGGCATGGGCGTCGTCTCCGAGGTCATCTCCACCTTCAGCCGCAAGCGCGTCTTCGGCTACACGGCGGTTGCGTTCTCCTCGGTCGCCATCGCCGTCTTCGGCTTCTTTGTCTGGGCTCACCACATGTTCATCATGGGCGTCTCCAACTACGCCGTGCTGGTCTTCTCCCTGCTCACCATGCTGGTCGCGGTCCCTTCGGCCATCAAGATCTTCAACTGGGCTTTCACGCTGTACAAAGGTTCCATCACCTTTGAAACTCCCATGCTCTACGCTTTCGGCTTCATGGGTCTGTTCACCATCGGCGGCATGACCGGCGTCTTTCTCGGTACCTCCGGCACCGACATTCACCTCACGGAGACCTACTTCATCGTGGCCCACTTCCACTTCGTCATGGTGGGCGGCATGTTGATGGCCTTCCTCGCCGGCCTCCATTTCTGGTGGCCCAAAATCACCGGCCGCATGTATCCGGAAAAGATTTCGCAACTGGCAGCGGTCGTTACCTTCATCGGGTTCAACTTCACCTTCTTCCCGCAGTTCATCCTGGGTACGCTGGGCATGCCGCGCCGCTACGCCGCATATCCGCCGGAGTTCCAGGTCCTCAACGTCTTCTCCACTGCCGGCGCCACCATCCTGGGCGTAGGCTATCTGCTCCCCGTGCTCTACCTGGTCTGGTCGCTCAAGTACGGAGCCGTCGCCGGCGACAATCCCTGGCAGGCCACCGGCCTCGAATGGCAGACCCAGTCGCCGCCCCTCACTGAGAATTTCCCGAAGATGCCCATCATGGACCACGAAGCCTACGACTACGAGTGGCTCGAACGCCAGACCGAAGAGCGCAAGAAAGAGGTGACTCATGCCGGATAACCCTCTCATTGCCCAAAACGCCGCCAGCCCCGTAGACCACGATGACCACGCGCACCCGCCCTATCTGCGCCATCACTTCGAGTCCGTCGAGCAGCAAGCCGACGCCACCAACTTTGCCATGTGGCTCTTCCTGCTTACGGAGGTCATGTTCTTCGGCGGCCTCTTTACCGCTTATCTCATCTATCGCAACTGGTACTACCCGTCCTTTGTGGCCGCCTCGCATCAGTTGAGCATTCCGCTGGGCGGCTTGAACACGCTGCTGCTCATCACTTCGAGCTTCACCATGGCCATGGGTGTCTGGTGCGCCGAGACCCGCCGCAAAAGCGCGCTGGTGCTCTGTCTGAGCCTTACCTTCATCCTGGGCCTTGGCTTTCTTGGCATCAAGAGCATCGAGTACACCGAGAAGTTTGAGAAGCACCACGTTCCCAGTTACCACTACAGCCTGAACTCGTTCCTCAATCCCGACTCGGACCCTGCCGCCAAGGCCGCGGGCGACAAGCCCTTGCCTCTCGACGTGGCGCGCCATACCGAGGTCTATTTCTCGCTTTACTTCGCGATGACCGGTATGCATGCGCTTCACATGATCATCGGCATCGGCATCCTGGGATTCATGATCTTCCGCGCCCGCGCCGGGGACTACACCTCCGGCCACGTCACCTTTGTTGAGAACTTCGGCCTCTACTGGCACTTCGTCGACATCATCTGGATCTTCCTGTTCCCGCTGCTCTATCTCATCAGCAGGCATTGAGGACACACGCCATGAGCGAACCGACAGAACACGCGCACCACATCGTCAGCCCCAGGATCTACGTGGGCATTCTCTTTGCCTTGCTCGTCGGCACTGCGCTCACGGTCTGGGCTTCCTATGTGGATCTGGGGATCTTCAACCCCATCATCGCCCTGGCCATCGCCTGCACCAAGGCCACGTTGGTGGTGCTCTTCTTCATGCACGTAAAGTACGCCACCAAGCTCACCAAGCTGGCCATCTTTTGCGGCGGCTTCCTCTTCCTCACTCTCGTCGGCATGACCCTGGCGGACTACATCACCCGCGCCTGGGGAAGCTGGTAGAGATCCTCTTGTGTCACCAAGTAGGGTAGCCGTGCTTAGAAAGTTGCCAGTGCGGAATCCCGCCCATGCAAGGGCAGCAAAAGCTGAGAGTCAAGGAAAGTTGTGGCTCGAGCTTGAGATGAACGCAAACATTCGGCGCCATTTGCTCAGGGCTACTCTGCAATCACTTCTTCCATCGTTTTGAAGATAGCTTCTTCAGGATTGTTCAGAGCGGAGATGATGTTCTCGGCAACCTTATCAATGAGTTTTGTTCCCCAAAATGGGTCGTTGAGGTCGTAATAAATGACCCTGATATGCTTAAGATCGAACGGTACATCCGACTGGTTTGAGGAGACTAAGACGACCGGCTTTTTCAACGCATGAGCAAGCCCGAGCTCATAAAGCACGTTCGCATTTCTGGTTGTTAGCTCGGCTACGAGCACCTTGGCCCCATTGATGCCGCGCCAAATCTGATCGATGATTTTTCCAGTCGCGAATATGTCCGCGTCGGCCCGAACTGGCTTCAATCCAGTCTTATTGATGGCTGGTTTGAAAATTTTCTCAAAATAATCGCCGTGTGGTGCGGCAAAGGGTTGCATTACGAAGCAGCTTTCTCCAGTCTTGATCTCAACGGAAGCCCCTAACTTCATGAGTCGCTTCGATTGTTTTCCCTCAGGCTCTACCTCGGAGGAAACATCGAGAACGCGGGTGCTATCTCCCTTTTTTTCGAGAAGCCCTGCTTTCTCCAATGAATCCAAGAAAACTTGACGGAAATCTTTGAAATCTGCTTCGGGAATTCGATACTTTTGTACAACCGTGTTGCGGAAGAAGGTCTCATCAGGGATATTCTCGCCCCTGTAGTGCTTGTAAACGTCCGAGATGTCAGGCGCTTTCAAGACTGCTTCGCGATAACCCTTAACTTCATCCTCAGGTGTCGTTGGACGAACAATGCGGCGCGCGAGCTCCGTAGGTTGAATCTTTCCAGCTTCAGGCCGCTCAAGAAACCCGTATTTAGTCGCGGAGGCTACCTCCACTGCAAAAGGACCTAGCGCCGAGGTGGCTCCGAGAAAGGCTGCAGCTTCCTTCGGTGTACACGCCCTACCTGCGTTTTGCTCAATAATTTGAGCCTCTTGCAAAATCCCCCAACCGGCAGGTGGAAAAGGGGATTTTCTCCTCTGGCCCGGCATTTTGATCGTTGACCAGCGGGTTTGAACCGAGTCTTTGGCAAGAAACCTGCTTTTCGG